>Ga0302326_10001203_pt1 | contig 66940 bp, 47 predicted proteins | sample Palsa_T0_3_FD_202264 | JGI IMG/M metagenome (GOLD analysis project Ga0302326, IMG submission 202264) | Peat permafrost microbial communities from Stordalen Mire near Abisko, Sweden - Palsa_T0_3 | ecosystem: Environmental > Terrestrial > Soil > Palsa > Peat permafrost | place: Sweden: Abisko...
GGTCTCTCCTAAGATCAAGTTGCACTCTGTTGAGTACGTGCTAGGCGTCATGACCTATGCCTTGGAGGATTCGGAGTTCTGGGCTCCCAAGTTCCAGAAGGTTAAACGGTGTGACCCGATGCAATATCGACGGGAAGCAGTTTAGATTCGGATACAACTACGTGCTATTTTCGGACGACCCAAGCCAAACGGTTGTTTTGGAGCATCCTCCAACAGTCGCACACGCAAAGCCGCCCAGATCGGAAGTTTGGGGCGACGACAAATTGAGCCGCGAGGTTTTCAGGCGAACCGTTGAAGAAGCCCAGCCAGACGGGGTGAGACGCTCGCTCAGGCTGGACAACAAGGTTCAACAGCCTCACTCGCCGCCGATTAGATGGGAGCCCAAGAAGAAGTCTGTGGAAGAATGGCGAAACGAATTCATCGGTTTCCTTATAACTCAAGGACTAGGCCGATGCTGAATCGGCATTTGCCCGCAGCCGTCTACCATGCCGATTGGGGGAGCAATCCGAGCAAACGATGGTTGGCAAGAGCGGTTCTCGAAGGAAGTCGATACATCGCACATCCCCCAGAGCCAGTCGGCGACCACACGACCCTGATCGCACGTGCGAGAGCGAACATGGGACGCGGCTCGGCTATGGTCGGTTTCGACTTTCCGATTGGAATCCCCGCTTCGTATGCACGGCTCATTGGGGCTACGGAATTCAAATCCTTCCTATCGCAACTGGGACGCGGGAAGCTTGCAGACTTCTACCATGTTTGCTCAGACGCTTCCGAGGTAACGAAGTACCGCCCGTTCTACCCGTACAAACCGGGCGGCAAGAGGCAGAAGCACTTGCTCGATGCTCTGCAAGTTGCCCACATGGATGACATTCGGCGGAAGTGCGAACTTGGACGCGACGGCAGGAAGGCCGCGAACGCACTTTTCTGGACGCTGGGTGCGAGTCAGGTGGGCAGAGCGGCGATCATCGGCTGGCGAGATGTGCTGGCTCCCGCTGTGGGCAATGACAAGTCCGTAGTGCTCTGGCCGTTCGACGGCTCTCTCGATGCATTGTTGAAGCCGGGAAACGTCGTCATCGTGGAGACCTATCCCGCAGAGTGCTACGGCTGGTTCTTTCAGGATGGCCTAAAAGGCAAAGGCGATGCGGAGGTCAGGAAGAAGGCGAGCGGTGCTTTGTTTGAGTGGGCTGGAAAGGTGAACGTCAAACTTGACTCTGACCTGATGCAGACCATCGAGTACGGCTTCCCGGATGGTGATGATGCGTTCGACGCGACCGTGGGGCTCTTCGGAATGCTCGAAGTTCTCATGGGTAGGCGGGAGCCGGGTGATCCGAGCGAAGAGGGCGTTAGGAAGGTGGAGGGCTGGATTCTGGGCCAACAATCGGGTTCTGGCGGACAAATCCTAAAGGAGTTGCGGCGGAATGGTAGACCATCGGCACGACGATAAGGCTTCCTCATTCCCTTATGAGGTGTTAACGACAGCGGAGCTTGCCGAGCGGCTGAAAGTGAAAGAAAGCTGGGTCGTTGACCAGAGCAAACGCTCGCGGACTGCCGATCCAATCCCCATCTTCAGGCTGGGCAAGCATCGCCGATACCTCTGGGGCTCGCCGGAGCTTAACGCGTGGCTCAATCGTCGGAGCGGTTCATCAGAGAAGAGCGTGTAGAATCCCGCAGAAGATGGATGCGGGATTTCGGTACAACCGGGGTACAACTGACAGGCGAGAGAAAGACTGGTTTTTTGCCCCTATGCGACACCAAATGAAGCACTTAGATTTTTGATCTTCTCTGCTTCGGGACCAGGGGGTCGGAGGTTCAAATCCTCTCTCCCCGACCAATCCTTTCTAGCACTTGCAGCAAATTCATCTGGGTGCAACTGGCAATTTGGTTTCCACATCGGGCATATGGAAACCTGAACTGCCTGCTCCGCCCTCTCTCGCCGCAACTTCACATCCCTCTTGAGCGCATCCACGTATAGCGCTCCGTGATGCCGCGTCTGGCATGTGCTACCCAAATTCGCAGCGGGACTTCCCGTCACGCGTTCGTTCCTCAAGCTGACTTATCCGTACCAATATGCCGACGCCAGGTTTCCTGTTTCACGCTCCTCAGGTCGGCGAAGTGGCGGGGACAATTCGTAAATTTCCGAATCCGGACATTATTTCTGCTAATCCAACTGCTAAAATGTGAAGCCTCACAGGCGTCTCTTCCCGGAAGGTTCTACAGCGGCTCTACACCGGACGAGGTGATCGAGTATGACCGAGAAGGCAAGTTCCAAGGCAATCCGAGACCTGTCTGGAACAGACCTGCCTCAACAAGACGTTCCCAAAGCCGTCTCCCGGCGCAACTTCATCAAAGGGGTCATCACCAGTGGCGTAGCCGTGTCTTCGGCGAGCTATCTGTTTCGCGCCTCCCCTCTTCTGCACGGTCAGCAGTCGTCGGCTGGCGTAGGCGAGCGGTTGATTACGCTCAACGTCAACGGCCAGCTGAGGCGCGTCGACGCGATGAAGCAGGAGACCCTGGCGTCAACGCTGCGTTACAAGCTGGGACTCACCGGCACCAAGCTGGGATGCGACCGCGCGGAATGCGGATCGTGCACCGTCCTCATCGACGATATTCCGTATTACTCGTGTTCCGTACTCACCCATACCGTGCGCGCCCGAAAAGTTGTGACCATCGAAGGCCTGGCCAGCGCCGAGGGGACTTTGCACCCGGTACAACAGGGCGTCATCGACGAACAAGGCTTTCAGTGCGCGTTCTGTATGCCCGGCTTCATTATGACTACAGTGGGATACCTGAAAACCAATCCCAATCCCACCCGCCAGGAATTGGCCCAGGGCATCTCGGGAAACCTATGCCGCTGCCAGGATTATGACAAGATTCTCACCGCGATGATGCGCGGTGCCGAGAATTTGCGGAGGGCGAAGCTTGGATAACCCGGATAACAAAAAGGTCGCCGAACCCACGAAGGCTACTGAACGCCAGTACGGAGCCGGCTACAAACTGATCGGCAAGAACTACCAGACCCCGGACTTATATGCAAAGGTTACCGGCCAGGCGAAATATGCCGAAGATTTTCGCGCCGAAGGCATGTTGTTTTGCAAGCTGCTGCTCAGCCCAATGCCGCATGCCCGCGTAAAGCGTATTGACGCGAATGCGGCGCTGGCCATGCCGGGAGTCAAAGCGATTCTCACTGCGAACGATCTTCCCGCGCCGGCCGATACCCTCACGGACAACGGCACAGTGATCAAAGCCAGCAAGTGGGGCGAACGCGGCCTCACGAATGAACCGGTCTATCAGGGCGAACCGATTCTTGCCGTGGCCGCGGTCGACGAGCTTACCGCCGCGGAAGCCATCGAGAAAATTCATATCGACTTTGAACCGCTCCCGTTCGTGATCGATCCACTCGACACTTTGCGACCGGATGGTCCGAATCCCCGAACGGATGGCAATGTCTGGACTCGGCCCGCGGGACAAAATCCGGGCCCGCCCGAGGTCACGGAACTCAAGTGGACCCACGCCGACTTCGGGGAAGAGAAGCACGGTCGTTTGCCAATGGGCACGGTTCCCGACGAGTGGTCGTACGGCGATGTCGATTCCGGCTTCAAGAATGCGGCGTTAGTTCTCGACGAGACCTTCGTCACACCCGACACCAGCCATCAGACTCTGGAAACCCGCAGTGCGATGGCTTACTGGCAGAACGGCAAAGTCTACATTTATACGGGCACGCAAAGCACCGCACAAACTCTGCCCGCGATCGCGCGCTGGTTGAACATTAGCCCGGACAATGTTGTTTTCATCAGCGAGTACACCGGAGGCGGCTTCGGCAGCAAGATCACCGGCGGCGTGTCGATGATCATCCCTGCTCTTCTGGCCAGGAAAACGAATGCTCCGGTCATGATGCGGATTAGCCGCGAGGAGGAGACTTTCATCGGACGCGCCCGCCCCAGTTTTCAGGGAAGGATGAAAGTTGGATTCTCGAAAGAAGGTCGGATTACCGCTCTCGACATGTTCGTGATCTGCGATAACGGTCCATACGACGCGGTGGGTGACGCTCCTTCATCGGGCCGCATCGTCTCTCTGTTGTACCAGCCGCAAGCCATGCGCTGGCGTGGCCTGACCGTGCTGACGAATACACCGCCCCGCAGTGCGCAAAGTTCCCCCGGCGGGCTCCAGGGAATTGTCATCATCGAGCCCATCATCGCGAAAGCCGCGCGCAAGCTCGGAGTTGACCAGGTCGCGATTCGCCGCGTCAACTGCCCGGAAGGCAAGGCACCCTTCGGACCAGCAGCGCAAGGAAAACGCCCGTATGCGACGAGCGCATTCCTCAAGGAAGCACTCGACCGCGGCGCGGAGCAATTCAAGTGGAGCGAGCGAGTGGCGCGCACTCCCAAAAAGATAGGAACGAAGGTTCGCGGCGTCGGCGTATCGCTGAGTTGCTACGTTGGCGGCACGATCGGGTTCGACGGACTTCTAGTCATCAAACCGGATGGCCGCATCACCTTCCAGTCTGGAATCGGCAATCTCGGAACGGAGTCTGTGATTGACGTGCATCGCGCCGGCGCAGAGGTTCTCGGCGTGCCGTGGGAAAAATGCGATGTGGTGTGGGGGAACACGACAAAGAACCTTCCCTTCACCTGCGTCTCCGGCGGTAGCCAGACGACTCACGCGATGACGAGGGCTGCGCATGCGGCGGCGATGCAAGCGAAGAAGCAACTCCAGGAAATCGCGGCCAAGAAGCTCGGCGGCAAACCGGAGCAATACGAGGTCGCAAATGAGCGCGTCTTCCGCAAGGGCGGCGCGGGTATGACTTTGGCGCAGGCGGCTAAATACGCAATTCAACTGGGCGGCGTCTACGATGGTCACGAATCGTCCGCGGATCTCCACAAATTGACGAAGGCGTCCGTGGCGGCGTTGGCCGGTCAAGGCCTGGTGGCCGCGGCCAAGGACAACTACCCACGCGATGGCTCGACATTTTCCTACGTGGCCAGCTTTGCCGAAGTTGAAGTCGACGTAGAAACCGGCAAGTACGACATCGTCGATTTCCTCGCTTCCGCGGATGTCGGCACGGTGATCCATCCCCGAGCGCTGGGCGGCCAGGTGCTCGGCCGTTCGGTCCTGGGCATCGGTCATGCGATCGGTCAGAAGTGGGTGTTCGATCCGCACTACGGCGAAATGCTTTCCAAGCGATTCCACCACAACAAACCGCCGACCATTCTCGACGTACCGGTCGACATGCAATGGACCGCGTTGGACATTCCGGACCCGGAGACGCCGGTGGGAGCGCGTGGCATCGGCGAGCCGCCGGTCGGAGGCGGCTGTGCCTCCATCTTGAATGCCCTCTCGGATGCACTCGGAGACGAGATCTTTCAACGCGCACCAGTGAACGCCGACACGATTCTGACGTCGCTCGAAGCGGGCCGCCCGATGCAGCATCCCCTGACGGCTCATATTTGATCGGGTTTTTTTGAGCGAGATTTTGAGGAGAAGTTATGGCTGTGATACGAGACGTAATGCCCGCCTTCGAGATGTATCAGCCGGGCTCTGTTGCTGACGCGCAGAAGCTTCTCGAACAGCATGGCCCCGATGCCTGGGTGCTGGCTGGAGGGATGGACAGCTTCGACTGGCTCAAGGATCGAATCCGAAAGCCCAAGGTGGTGGTCGATCTGAGCGGAATCGAGGAACTGCGGGGAGTCCGCATGACCGCCGATGGTATCGAGATCGGCGCGATGACCACGCTCACCGAACTGGTGAATCATCCCACTATCAAGCAGAAATATGGTCTGCTGGCGCAGGCTGCCGAGGTGGTGGCATCGCCGCAAATCCGCAATCAGGGAACGCTCGGCGGCAATGTTTCCCAGGACACGCGCTGCTGGTATTACCGTGGAGGTTGGCCGTGCTACCGCGCCGGCGGCAACATTTGCTATGCCGATACGCCGGAGGGCCGCAACCGCGAGCATGCCATTCTGCACGCGGACCGCTGCGTGGCAGTGAATCCTTCCGACACGGCCCCGGCCCTGATTGCGCTCGACGCGAAATTCGTCCTGCGCACGCCCAAGGGTGAGCGCGTGCTGGATGCCGAGGATTATTTCATCGGTCCTGAGATCGATATTACGCGGCTGCACATCTTGCAGCCCGGCGATCTGCTGACCGCCATTCGTATTCCATCCACCTGGGCAGGCGCGCAATTCTATTTCGAGAAAGTCCGAGACCGCAACGTTTGGGACTTCCCGCTCCTCAACGTTGCCTCGGCCATGGTTCTATCCGGCGGCACGATCGAGCGCATGCGAATTGCAGTGAACGCCGCCGCCGCCAGACCGCTGCGGCTGAAGGCAGTCGAAGATGCTGTTCGTGGCAAGCCGCGGAATACGGCCACTGGCGAGATGGCGGGAAAACTTTCCGTGCAGGGAGCCGTTCCGTTGCAGTTCAACGCCTACAAGATCCCGCTGATGAGAAATCTGGTAAAACGCGCCATCGGCGGAGTGGGGGAGGCCACATGGGCATCTTAGAGTGGGCCACGAGCCCGTGGGGGCAGACCATCCCCATCCATATTGCATGGTTCCTGATCTGGGTCGCGCTGATCGCGGGATTGCTCTTCCTGATCGTTCACGCGGCCTACGTGATGTTTTTCGCCAAGCCAAGAGTGTTTGCAGGCGATGCCTCTCCCCAGGTCGTTGCGCAAATACCCAAGCACGTTCCCCGGCATTCGCTGGTCGCACGGATGTTTCACTGGATCATGGCAGCCTCTATGTTCACGCTGCTGTTTACCGCATTCCTCCCGAAAGTGGGTGTCCAGTTTAATTGGGTGACTTATCACTGGATCGCGGGCGCCGTGTTAACCGCTTCCATCGTTTTTCACATCATTCATGCTTCCTTCTGGCTGGATTTCTGGTCGATCTGGCCCGATCGAATCGACTTGGACGATGCCTGGAAAAGGGTTCGCCGGTTTCTCGGAATGCCCGCGCCGCCGCCGCGAAAGTTTGCCAAGTATCCTCTGGAAAACAAGCTCTTCCACGGCGTCATCATCCTGTGCGGTCTGTCGGTAATCGTCACCGGCGTTTTCATGATGTCCCGCGTGCGCACCATCTTTTTCCCTCGGAATCCTTATCTATTCAGCGACATGACCTGGGGCCTGATGTACGTGCTGCACGGATTGGCAGGCGTGGGACTGATTGCGCTGGTCATGATGCACGTCTACATGGGTCTCCGCCCGGAGAAACGCGCAATCACGAAATCAATGATCTTCGGTTGGATGGACCGCGACTTCTATCTGGAGGAGCACGATCCCGAGCGCTGGAAAGTCGAGACTGTTTCTTCGTCGCCGACACCCCACCGGGTCGAAGGTCGAGGACTAACCGATGCTGGCTGAGATCTCCGATCGTTGCGACGCAGTAGAAGAATGCTACGAGTTCCTGCTGGCATTCGCAGCCCAGGGACTACCGAGTGACCACGGCAGCAAGTCGGGTGGACAAGTCCGCGAGTTCCTGCATCGCGCCGTGGAAGCCCTGACGGGCCTGCCGGAAGCTTGTGCGAAAGCAGTCAAACAGGAAGGCCTTGAGCCCGCCGGCAAATACCTGGCGTTCATTGCGGTGCTCGACCGCGACGCTCGCGACTCTCTTGCAGCCATTGAAGTAGTTCTGGCTCAACCCGCGATCAGCTCCCAGCTAATTGACAACCTGAACGCTTCCATCCACCTCCGAGCGCTGCTCACCGACCTATTTCTGCTGGGTGAGATTCTGAGAAAGCAAAACAAACCAGCGGCAGAGGCAGTCACAAGCAACGGCGATTGAAGAAATCGGCCGTTTCCCCGCTCGGCCGAATACAGTGCGACTCAGTAAGTCGAGCATCCAAACCAAACCCTCCAGCCCATTTCAGTCTGAAACCTAGCGCGGGGACCGTCTGGTGCAGTAGCGCGCCCCGTCCCCTCGTTGTTCCAAAGTAGGAAGCGAACGATTGTTTTTCAGCGGTGTGAGCAATTTTGAACACGTCTGTTTCCGGCCACCCCATTAAATTTTTCTAAGGTTGAAAGGCCCTGTAATTGCCACAACCTGCTTGCGGGCTCAGTGAAGCCGAGAGGAAGAAGGATAACGGTCATGCGTAGATACAGCAATCCCAAGATCTGGCTTATAGCATTCCTGCCGCTCATCTTCAGCGTCGGCTGCTGTAATCCTGGCCCCAACCCGGCCTTAGCCGCGCCTACAGTAATTTCCGAAACTCCGCTGAGTGGGGCGACCGGCATCTGTGCCACGGGGGTGACCGCGACCTTCAGTGCGGCGATGAATCCCGCCACGATCAATAGCACAACCTTTACCTTGACTGCGGGCACTCCGCCCGTGGCCGTGACCGGAGTAGTGACCTATTCTGCATCCACCGCGACCTTTATGCCCTCCAGCCCTCTCGCGGTGGACACGCTCTACACCGCGACGATTACCACCGGTGCCGCGGACACATTTGGCGTGGCGCTGGCGGCTGACTTTGTATGGACCTTCACCACCTCCAGCAATTGCGTTCCGCCGGAGGTAATTTCCGTGGCCCCTCCTAATCTCGCGGTCGGCATCTGCCCCAACACCCTGATCGTCGCCACCTTCGACCAGGCGATGAATCCGGCCACGATCAATACCACAACTTTTACTTTGACATCGCCCGGTACTCCGCCCGTGGCCGTACCTGGAGCGATTATCTACAATGCATCCATCGATGCGGCAACCTTCACCCCAACCAATCCTCTCGCACTGAACACTCTTTACACCGCCACGATTACCACGGGAGCTCAGGATCTGGCCGGCAATACGCTGGCAGCTAATTTTGTATGGACCTTCACCACATCGGCAACGTCATGTAACGCCGGCGTCCCGCTGGGAACGGCCTGCAGCTTCGGAATTCTCGGCGGCTCCACGGTCACCAGCACCCCCACGGCGGGCACTGCCGTTACCGGGGATATCGGCGTGTGGCCCGGGACTGCGATCAATGGCTTCCCGCCGGGAACATTCACGGGCACGGAACACGCCGGCGATGCGGTGGCCCAAACCGCCCAGGGTGACTTGACCACGGCTTATAACTACGCCGCGGGAGTACCAGGCGGCACCGTCCTTCCGGCAGATATCGGCGGCGAGACACTCGCTCCCGGCGTCTATAAGACGACCAGCGGTCAGCCCTCGCTCGGAATCACCGGGAACCTTACCCTCAGCGGCAGTGGCACCTACATCTTCCAGATCGTGTCCACCCTGACCACGGCAGCCGGCAATAGCCAGGTCATCCTGGCCGACGGCGCCACCTCTCAAGACGTGTTCTGGCAGGTGGGTAGTTCAGCGACGCTCGGAACCAACACCATATTCCAGGGAATCATTATGGCTCAGGCGTCCGTCACACTTACCACCGGCGCCACGCTCGATGGCAGCGCGCTGGCCCGGACCGGCGCAGTCTCGTTGAACGAGAACCTGGTGAATGTGCCTCCCTGTCCAGGTCCATGAAGTATTCGGGGAGTGAATCAGGAAGTGAATCGGGAACTAGATCAGGAAGTGAATCAGTCTGAACGTTGATCCACTTCCTGGCAGCCAAGGGAACGCAAAATATTTACGTTGCTGAAGTTCGGAGGAATTATCACATGTCATCTCACTCTCATAAGCCTTGTGGCCGGGTTGCAGTGATGCGGTTGGCAATGCTTGCAGTCCTGTGCAGCGTGGGCGCGGTCGCCGCAGCGCAGGAGCCACCTCCTCCGAAGTGGGAGCTTTACGGCGGATACTCCGCTTTCTATCCCGGCTGCGACATCCACGGCCTGCTTCCCGGAGCAGTGGCCCCGGTGAGCAGCTGCTTGAAGTGGAATCCGCGGGGCGCCGGCGCCAGCATCACCTACGACTTCAGCCGCTGGTTCGGATTGTCGGTCGACAGCAGCGGCCAGTGGGGCAGCGGCGACAGAGGCGTGGATACACGTATTAGTCGTGTCGAATTCTTCAACCTTTCCGCGGGGCCGAAAATCACTTTCCGCAGCCGCCATTTTTCCCCATTTCTCGAAGCTCTCGTGGGCGAGCATCGCCTGGCATCCGAAGTCTTTGGCAGCGACGACGAAGTCGGGTTCATGGCCGGCGGTGGTCTCGATCTGGACTTTACCCGGCACTTCGCTTGGCGTCTGTTCCGGGCCGATTACGTGTTTTCGAATCATCAGTTTGGCCCGTCGTCCGTCGTTCCCCCCACCGATGTCCGAGGCGCAAGGCTGCAAACCGGCTTGGTACTCATGTGGGGCGGTAAGAGGATCGTAATCTCACCCAGCGCAGCCTGCTCGGTGCAGCCCTCCGAGGTCTTTGCCGGCGAGCCGGTCACCGCGACTGCCGGTGGATCTAATTTCAATCCCAGGCGCACCATCGTCTATCGCTGGAGCGGTTCCGCCCTGCCGCCAGGCGCGACCGGTGCTTCCACCCAGATTGACACTGCCAGCCTGCAGCCCGGCTCCTATCAGATCACCGCCAGCCTCAGCGACGGCAGCAAGGAAGGGGTTGCCTCCTGCAGCGCCGGATTCATCGTGAAAGCGCCGCGTCCGCCCGCGATTTCATGCTCGTCCGATCCGGCAAGCGTGCCCATGGATGGGACCTCGACCATCCGTTCGAACGCCACCAGCCCTGACGGCCGCAGGCTCACTTACAGCTACTCCGCCAGCGCTGGAAACATTACCGGCAACACCTCCACCGCTACCCTCGACACTGCGGGCGTCCAGCCCGGGACAATTACCGTAACCTGCAATGCCGGCGATGACCGCAATCCGCCGCTCATGGCTTCTTCCCTGACCACGATCACCGTGCAAGTCCCACCGCCGCCACCACCTCCACCGCCCGATTACGTTGCCATCGAGAAGAGGCTTGCCCTGCACAGTGTTTACTTTGCCACGGCGAAGCCTTCAATCGAGAATCCCGATGCTGGCCTGCTTGCCAGCCAGGAAAAAACTCTCAACGCGCTGGCCGCCGATTTCCTGATCTATCTTCAAAGCAAGCCGGACGCCCGCCTGACTCTGGAAGGCCACGCCGATCGGCGCGGCTCGATGGAATACAATCAACGGCTCTCCGAACGGCGCGTTGACCGCGTTAGGCGCTTCCTGGTCGAACGGGGCGTTCCTGCCGGTAACATCCAGACCAAGGCATTCGGCGAGCAGGAAAATCTAACCGACGCCCAGGTAAGGCGTGCAGTCGAGCGGAATCCCGAGTTGAGCCCGGAAGATCGGCAGAGAGTGCTCAATAATATGAGGACGATCATTCTCGCCAGCAACCGCCGTGTAGACATCACTCTGAGTGACGCCGGCCAGGCGCCTCAGGAGTCGGTCCGCGAGTACCCCTTCAACGCAGCCGATTCGCTGACCCTGCTGCAAGAGGAAGGAACGAAGAAATCCCCACGGCCCGCGGCCAGGAAGAAGGCAAGGCCGAAGGCTCAATAGCCAGGCCAAAGTGCGACCTGAACGAAAAGCCTGTGCGCCGTGACGTCTTGGGTCCGCCGTCGGAGGTTTCGACTGGGTCAAAATGCTCTCTCCCGGCGGTGGTGGCTCAAGTTGAATTTCTTCGCGCACTCAGCGGCCAAAGTCTCTTGATTCGCACAAGAACTAAGCCCGGTACGCGAGGAAATTCAAATTGAGCCGCCACTCTCCCGACCATGGCTATTGCCATTCCCGCTAACCTGCGGCATAATAAGACTTTGTCTTGATCTCGCCGGACTCTTCCGGAACAAGGATATACGTCTCGTGTTAATGATCCGTCTGGCGCGCCGGGGTGCGCGCAAACAACCCCACTATCGCATTGTGGTCATTGAGAAGGAACGCGCGCGCAACGGCCGCCCGGTGGAAGTGGTGGGGACCTACAATCCCCGCACCAACCCCGCCAGCGTCGAACTGAAGCGCGACCGCGTCGAGTACTGGGTGTCGAAGGGCGCGCAGATGTCGGATCGGGTCAACAAGCTGTTCTCGAAGCCCGCACCGGCTCCGGCCAGCGCCGGTTCCGCCGCTTAACTCCGGCGAGCCCGACCACTGCTCCCTGGCCACCGCTCTCCGGCCACTGCGGTTTCGTGGCCGGTGCTTTCCAAATTTCAGAGTAAGAACTTGAGCTGCCGACTATGACTGAAACCGCTGGAGACGTGCGCGTCCTTCTCGAATACATCGCCAAGTCGATCGTCGACGCTCCCGACGAAGTTTTCGTGGAGCAACTCGACGGCGACGTGATCGAACTGGAGGTAGCCGAGAGCGACGTGGGCAAAGTCATCGGACGCCAGGGCCGTACAGTCCGCGCTATGCGCGCGCTGTTGAACGCTGCCGGAGTTCGTGCTCACAAACGCTACACGCTCGAGATTGTGGAGTAGCCATTCCGGCGACGACGTTTAGAAATGTCTGGCTTGAAAAAAGTTTGACTCCTGGAACCAGCGGCGAGTTCGTCACCCTGGCCCGTGTCAAGAAGACGCAAGGGCGAAGGGGCGAGGTTGCAGTCGAGGTGCACAGCGACGTTCCCGGACGCTTCGCGCAAGGCATGAAGCTTTTCGCCTTGCCTTCCGGAGATGAAAAGCGCCGCGAGCTGGAAGTGGAAGATCTCTGGCCACATAAAGAATGGCTGGTGCTGAAGTTCCAGGGCGTGGATTCAATCACAGACGCCGAGGCCCTGGTCGGTTGTGAATTGCAGGTGCCGAGCAGCCAGCGCGCGGAACTCGGCGCGGGATGGAATTACGTCAGCGATTTAGTAGGCTGCACGGTTCTTGACCACGGTCACGAGATCGGCCGAATCGCCGATGTGCAGTTCGGAGCGGGTGAGGCTCCGCTGCTGGTGGTGGCCGACAGGGCGGGAAGGAAGTTCGATGTGCCCTTCGCCGAAGCGTACCTGCAGGGCGTGGACACGGAGCGTCACGAAGTGCGCATGAATCTTCCGCAAGGCATGCTGGAAATTAACGCGTCGCTGACGGCAGAAGAAAAGCTGGAGCAGTCGCCAAGAAAAAAGCATTAACCACAGAGAACACAGAGGCTCACTGAGGAAAGTAATACCCTGTGTTCCTCTGTGCCCTCTGTGGCGAAGGTCTTGATCTGCGATGAGAGCCGATATTCTCACGATTTTCCCCGGCTTCTTTCGCGGGCCTCTGGACCACGGCATTACCCGCCGGGCCTGCGAGATGGGCCTGGCAACGATCAGCGTTCACGATTTGCGGGAGTTCACGCACGACAAACACCGCACCGTGGATGACCGCCCCTTCGGCGGCGGCGAGGGCATGGTGCTCAAGCCGGAACCGCTCTTTGAATGTTTGCAGTCGCTCGGCCTGCCTTCGCGGGAAGATCGCGTAAACGACCGCGTAGCCGGGCGCGCGCAGCAGTCAGTGATTTTGCTTTCCGCGCAGGGTCAACGCTTCACGCAGAAAATCGCGACCGAGTTGGCCGCGCTCGATCGCATCGTGCTGATTTGCGGCCGCTACGAAGGCGTGGACGAGCGCGTGGCAGATTTCTTGGCGGACCGCGAGCTTTCGATCGGCGACTACGTGTTGAGCGGCGGAGAAATGGCCGCGGCCGTGCTCATCGAAGCGATCACGCGGCTCTTGCCCGGGGCGCTGGGAAACGAAGCGTCGGCGCGCCAGGAGTCGTTTACTGAGCAAGGCGACTCGACGAAAGTGGAAGGTGCAGATTCCACCTGCGGTTCGGGTGGGTTGCTCGATTACCCGCACTACACTCGGCCTGCGGAATTTTGCGGGATGAACGTGCCGGAAATTTTGCTGGGCGGCAATCACGAAGAAATTCGCCGCTGGCGGCATCAGCGGGCGCTGGAAAAAACTTTGTGCAACCGTCCCGACTTGCTCGAGGGTGCGCAATTGAGTCACGAAGACAACAAACTGATCGCTGCGATTCGAAAACGGTCGGCGGTGCGATCCGAATCTCAGGAATAAAAGACGCGATAAGAAAGACGCGAAACGCGAGAAGAAGGACAACGACATGTCAAACTTAATCATTGAAAAGCTGCTGGCCAAAACCCGGCGCACCGACCTCCCAGAATTTCGCCCCGGCGACACCGTGCGCGTGCACGTGAAGATCAAGGAAGGCGACAAGGAGCGTCTGCAGGCCTTCGAAGGCGTGGTCATCAAACGCGACAACGGTCCGCAGGCCAGCTTCACCGTGCGCAAAATCAGCTTTGGTCAGGGCGTGGAGCGCATCTTCCCCATCCATTCCAAAGTGATCGACAAAGTCGACTTGCTGCGCTCCTCCAAAGTTCGCCGCGCCAAGCTCTACTACCTGCGCGGTCTCAAAGGCAAAGCCGCCCGCCTGCGCGACGTGGAAAGAGCGGAGTAGTTCGAAGTTCGGGCTTCGGGCTTCAGCCATCGGGCTTCAGCTACCGCGGGTGGGAAACTAAGCTTGTGTGGAGCGGCCCCGCTTGCCTGCAGTACCACAAAGTCAGCGGGCAAGAGTGCCCGCTCCACACTAGCCGAAGCCTGAAAGCCGAAGCCCGAAGCCGCTCTTAAGCGTGCACCACTTCCACTTCGACGAACTCTTTGATGGCCCGTTTCTTGGCCCGGAGTTTGTTCAGCACGTAACTGAGCAAGGGCCGGTCGCCGCGCCGGATTTCCTGGAACGCGACTCCCATGCTGTCGGCCCCAGCCATGTATTTCACTTGCGCCTTCAGAGCGAGGTTCACATCCAGCACGCTCAACAGCAGGCGGAAGTCCGTACCCGGACGCAGCTTTTCATTTCCTGAAATGCGCGCGGAAATGCGCGCCCCGAATTCCGAAAGCTGATCCACCTCACCCGTCAAGTTTTGCCGCCCGTCGATCTCCGCCTTGCCGTGCACCTCGTAACGCGGACGGCGCCGGTTCTCCTCGCCCGGGCGCATGGTTGCGAACGTGCGCGGAGCCTGCCGGTTAAGCTTGCCAAGAATTACCGGCTGATATTCTTCTTCCAGTTGCCGAAGTTCGTCGTCCCACGGCGTCTTGCCAACTTCCACGCATTGCACTGCGAACTGTCCCCGCAGATCGGAATTGCGGTCGCCGGTCCACACCACCTGGCACATCGCCTTGTTGCGCCCGCGTTCCACCAGCACCAGATCGCCCGCGTTCATTTCGCGCGATCCGGTCAGCCGCGCTCCGCGCGGATGAATGTCATAAGTGCAGGCCATTTCCACCGGCCCGCGCCCACGCTCCTCGACCAGACTCCAGCGAACGGGCAGAGCCAGATGCACCAGCTTGCCGCTGAGCAGGCCCTCTTGCGGCGGGGTGTTGGTTTTGCTCTCCACAATTACCTCAGATCACTTCGCGCGGATCAAGCGCGGATCATTCCAGCTAGATCATTCCACGCTGCCATTAACATAGCAGTACATGTGCGGCCGAACAACGAACGCCCGTACTCGAAGAAATGGTTACCGGTGCCATTACCATGCGGCGCAGGGATGACCCGGAAGTGGGATTGATTTGTACGGTTCTGACGAATGAAGAAATAAAATCGCCTGGCGGAAATTCTTTTCTTGCGGGAAGGACCACTTGTCGAGGAAGATGTTGGAGAACTCCGCCCCTCAGAAAAGCATGTCCTCTGCGACCAAGTCATCGACGATGACATCGTCAGCGATCGCGTCCTCCGCGATCGATCTTGCTCTGATCGAACCCGCTCCGGCGCGGGCGATCTCGGCGTCCGCCGCGAAAATGCGCCTGCTGAAAAAGCTGCGCTGTACTTTGCGTTACGAGAAGCGTGCGTGGGCCTCCGGTGCGCTCATGGTCGCGGGTGTGGATGAAGTGGGGCGCGGCTCGTTGTTCGGGCCCGTGGTGGCGGCCGCGGTGATTCTCGATCCCGCGTATCGCATTCGCGGGCTGCGCGATTCGAAACTTCTTTTGCCGGAACGGCGCGAGGAGTTAGCGCCGCGCATTCGTGCGCACGCACTGGCCTGGGCGGTCGCTTCCGTGGACGCTGCGCTGATCGATCAGGTCAATATTTATCAGGCGTCGCGACTTGCCATGCGCGAAGCCGTCATGCGCCTGACTCCTGCGGCGGACCACCTGCTCGTCGACGCCATGCGCCTCGACTGCGACGTGCGGCAGGATCCCATCATTCATGGCGACGCGCTCTCCGCTTCGATCGCCGCGGCTTCGATCCTGGCGAAAGTCGAACGCGATCGCATGATGTGCGAGTGGGACCCGGTCTACCCCGAGTATGGGCTGGCCTCGCACAAAGGTTACAGCACGCCGCGGCATCTGGCCGCCCTGCGCGAGCACGGCCCCACGCCGCTGCATCGCCAGTCGTTCGCGCCGGTGTGGCAGAATCCGGCGCCGCAGGAGGCGTTCGGGTTCATGCAGGAAGAGGAAGAACCGGGCGCCGCTGCCAATCTGTAAAACTGGGAAGTGTTCCTGCGGGAACGTTTTGTACTGACGCTTTTGTATGTACAGGTAAACGCCTGTCAGGATGGGGTTTGCGCGTGGGGTTTTCCGGACTTTCGCAATATGTTCAGTTGCGGCGCGGTTTTGGTGAGGGTTGCGACGTGGCTGGCGCGTTCCGGCATTGTCTGGTGTTTCGGTTCCGGAGTCGTGGCGGGAAAAGGCCTCGAGCTCCGCTCGAGGGACAGCCGAGGGCGGCTGTCCCCACATGTGCATCTCCCAATCTACAGTTACTTCGCTTTGAGGATGTCGGTCAGCAAATCTGGTTTTGATTCATCGCGCACCAGGTGCGGATACTTTTCGCCGCCGTGGTAATCGAGTTTGTAGGTTTTGTAGTAGTCGGTATTTTCCACGAGCAGTTCCAATGGTTGGCTGCTGGTCTTTCCGGCTTTCAACGCGTCGTGCAACACGTCGGTGGAGAACTTTCGGCCGTTTACTGCGACGAGTTTCATGCCCGGGCCGATTCCGGCTTTCGCCGCGACCATACCCTCAATCGTGTCGGTGATGGTGCCCTCGTCATTCAGATCCAGTCCCAGCGAGTAGGCGACGTCCACGAAATGGAAAGTGCCCGCGGCACCGCGCTCCATTTCTGATGGCGTTTCGTCGTAGACCACTTTCCATCCGCTGCCTTCGATGCCGCCCAGCGGTGCGCCGGGTCCGTGGTTGGTGAGCCGTTCCGTCCAGAAGCCGCGCCAGTCGTAGGGTACGACCTGGTTCAGCGTGTTCACGATGTCGTCGAACGTGTAGGTCTTGACCATCGGACCCGTGCTGGGCGCGCCATGGAAAAGCTTGCAGAAATCGTCCAGCGTCTTCGCACCTTTGCTCTGCTGGCGGATGATCACATCGGCCCACAGCCAGTTCAGCGTGTCTTCGTCGTAGAAATCCGTCCCGCGCCGCCAGGAGCGCCACGCGCGCGGCGAGAAATAAAGTTCGGGCGCGGCGTCGGCGGTGTCCTGCAGGTTGCGCCACTCGCGGCCCGGAGTGTGGTCCAGGGCGGCCGCGGTGAGCGCCAGGTCGTCGCGAAGTTGCGGCGCGGTGAGCAGGCCGCTGCGCGCGGTCAGCACTTCGCCCAGATAATTGGTGAGGCCTTCGTAGACCCAGAGCAGGTCGTCCTGCATGGGCTGTTGATAATCCGGGGTTGCCAGGTCGGCGGGGCGGCGGTATTTTCCGTTCCACGAGTGCACATATTCGTGAGGCAGCAGGCTGGCTTCGGCTTTGCGCGCGGTTTCATCGACCAGGCCGCGCTCGTCGACGCGGCTGTCATCGGACTCGTGATGCTCCAGTCCGAAGTGCGCCACGTGATCGCTCATGCTGTAGAGGAAGTGATAGTCGCGGTAATGATGCGCGCCGAAAAGTTTGTTGGCTTGCTCGACCAGATTTTTGTAATGGTCCCAAACTTCCTGGGGCACGTCGAGCGCGGCGGCGCTGTCGGCGGCGATGTCCATCTCGGTCAGCGGGTCTTGCGCCAGGGGCACGACTTTCAGAAACTCGCCGGTAATCACGGGAGAATCCACCAGCGTGGTCAGCGAAACGGTGGTGAAGTAAATTTCGTTGCCGCTTTGTTTCGAAATCGGCAGAGGCGTGCCGAACTTCCAGCCTTCGGGAAGTTTCAGGCTGGCCGTGTAGTTGATTTCGTCGGATTTGAATCCTTTGGGATAGAGCAATACCTGATTCCAGCTGATGACGGCGAGCTTATCGGTGGCGGAGGATCCCGCCGAGAATCCGCCTTCGAAAGTTGCGGGAGAAAGAAAATCAAGCTCGGCGGTGACTTCGCTTTCGCCCGCCGGAACGTCCACATGAATGGTGAAGCCGTCGAGCAAATCGCGCCGCCACTTCAGCGGCTTGCCGCCAGCGCTGAACTTCAGGCCAGCCAAGTCAATCACAGGGCCGTCGGGGGCGTGTTCGCCGGGAATCCATTTCGGATAGTAGAGCGTCAGGTCGCCGGGGCTGGCGGGAATTTTCAGCGTGGCGTGGAAAATCTTGCGCGGCGCGGTGGATGCGTCCACGAAGAGGGTGACGGTTGGTGGTGTGGAAGCCCAGCCGGAAAGCGAGAGGATGAAGACGCAGACTATGCCCAGGATTCGCGAGGATTTCATAAGATGGCTCCGGATTATGGCGGTCTTGATTACGGCTGTCTGGAACGACGGATTGACTCCAGCCGTTTTGCAGAATTTTAGATTCTAGCAGGGAGCGAGAGCGGGGCTGCTCTTAAATTGCACTTTGGCATTCGCTTACTTTCCGAGTTGGGCTGGTGCGGACCATCCCCTAGCGCGCGGCTCGGACTGACTGGAGCCTGAAGAACCAGCTGCGGGAACCCGGCCTTGAAGGCCGCGACCTGCCGAGTGCGGAAAAACTCTCTGCAGGCACAAAATGCGACCACAGGGGCTGAAGCCCCCGCTGATTACGGGAGCTCTACGCGGCGCTGAAGCGCCGCTCTTCCACGGTACTACACGCATTTGTGAGTTTTTGCGCAACCGCCTAGAAAACTTCTGGCTGCTTTGACGAAAACCTCTGCCGCAGCTTCTGCCACTCTTCGGTGGAGAAGATGCGCGGGCCCACTTCGATGAGGCGCGGCGTCATATTGAATACGGCTATGCGGCTCCAGGGCCGGCCGTCCCGCATGCGCAGGCCTTTTTCGTTCAGGTCGCTGACGATGCTGGAATAAGAAAAGTCCTGCACCAGCAACTCCATCATGAGCATGAGCGTGCGGTTCTCGAGGGGATCGATCTCCAGGCGCAGGCAGTCGTCCGAGATGCGGAGGCCGTAGGGGATATCTTCGCTGAACGCGCCCTGAGTCGGAGCTTCCGAGTCGGGGAGCTCGCGGCGCCATTCGATCGACACCATTTGCCATCCGGCGGCCGAGCGCTGGCGGATGACCTCGGGACTGAATGGGCCGGAAATCACATCGCGAATCCGTTCAAAGTGCGCCATGGCAGGCCTCCGTGAGTTGCGCTCCGATTGCTCTTCGAGCCTAAGGCCGTTTGCAATTCACCTGCCAGAAATCTGGCCCGATGAGAATCGAATAAGTCGCTTGCCAGCATTGAAGTAGCTCCGGGCCATGCGCCTTAGGTTATCCGGTCGGCTGTCCGCTTCTGTAAATCAGTGTTCGTTTCTGGACGCCTGACTGCCGGACTGGCTGAAGCGGAAACTGACCCGCTGCTGCCCGCGCTGCTATCATCTCCACGATGTCACGGCGCGGAAAGTTCATAACATTCGAAGGGCTTGACGGAACCGGCAAGAGCACGCAGATGCGCAAGCTGGCGGCGGCGCTGCGCGCCGCGGGACACAAGGTGGTGGAAACGCGCGAGCCGGGGGGAACGGCGACGGGGGAGAAAATCCGCAAGGTGCTGCTGGATTCCCGCACGTCGGGGCTCGATCCGCTGGCCGAGATGGCGCTGATGTTTGCTTCGCGCGCGCAGCATATTGCCGAGGTGATTGCGCCCGCGCTTGAACATGGCAGCATTGTGCTGTGCGACCGCTTCACCGACTCCACGGAAGCTTACCAGGGTAGCGGCCGCAAGTTGGGCAGCGCGGCGGTGCTGGAGTTGCATCGCGTGCTGTGCGGAAATCTCCAGCCTGATCTCACTCTGCTGCTCGACTCGAACCCCACCATGAGCGTGAGCCGGGCCCGCCGTCGCAATAAGCGTGGCGGGAAGAGTGGCGGCCGCGGGCACGCAGACGAAAATCGCTTCGAGCAGGAGACGCGGACGTTCTTTGGGCGCGTCCACGAAGGGTATCTGGCGATCGCGGCGCGGGAGGCGGGGCGCGTGGTTCTGATCGATGCGCGGGGCACGCCCGATCAGACGCATCGGAGCATACTGGGAATTTTGAATCAGCGGCTGGAATTTTCACCACGGAGGCACTGAGACACGGAGAAAAGGTAAAGTCAAAGCTCAGAATTCAAACTCAAAGCTGCAAGTGTTCGCGCTCGACGGGCATGACTTGGTTTTCTCCGTGCCTCAGTGTCTCCGTGGTAGATTCTGATTTGGCCTGATCCATGCCCTTCTCCGATTTTCATGGCAATGCCGAGACCGTCCATCGCCTGCGCGATATGCTGGCGCGCGAGCGCTTTCCGCATGCGGTGATTCTTTCGGGAGCTGGCGGGTCGGGGAAATACACGCTCGCGCTGATGCTGGCGCAGGCTATGAACTGCCTGGAGCCGGTGGAAACCGACGGCCTGCCGGACTTCTGCGGCCGCTGTAAAAACTGCACTCGCATCGCGCAGGCTGCCGATCTGGACGCACGCTTCGCCGAGGCGGTCGAGGCCCGCGACAATATGCGCGATGCCGACAAGAAAGAAGCGCGCATTTTTGTTCAGACCCATCCGGATGTGCTCATTATTCCTCCCGACCCGCCGCAGATGATGGTTAAGGTGGACCAGGTGCGGCGGGTGATCGACAGCATTTATTACCGGCCGGCCGAGGGGCGCGAGCGGGTTTATATTTTTACTGACTCGGCATTTATTAAAGAGGCGGCGAATTCGCTGCTCAAGGTGCTGGAAGAGCCTCCAGAGTTCGCTACGATTCTGCTGCTGTCGGAAAATCCCGGGGAGCTGCTGGCGACGATCCGTTCGCGGTCGATGACGTTTCCTCTGCGAGCGCTTGGGGTCGAGGAGATCGAGAGCGATCTGGCGAAGCGGCGTCCGGAGTGGAAGGCTCCGCAGCGGGCGCTGGTGGCCCGGCTGAGTGAGGGAGCATTGGGCCGCGCCCTCAACTTCGATCTGGCCGCTTATGTGGCGGCTCGGGCGGATGCGCTCACTATTCTGAATTCGGCTGTGCGCGCCGGCGAGCACGGGGAACTTTTCAAAGTCACGGAAACTTATCGTCCAGGCACCGAGGGTCGGGAAAAAACCGAGCACCTGGTGCACGCTCTTTACTCACTTCTGCGGGACTTGATGTTCCTCGGATCTGCCGCTCCGCAATTGGTATGCAACACTGACATTCCCGCCGAACTGGACAAGCTGGCCGAATCCGTCGACTTCGAATGGATCGCCGCGACCTCCGACCGGCTGGCCGAGGTGCAGCGCGGCATGCGGCGGAATCTGCTGCGGTCGCTGTCGCTGGATGCGTTTGCGGTCGCGTTGGAAAAGGCTTGAGGGCGGCGAAGGGCTACATGGCCAGAAGCGCTACACGGTAAAAGCCCCACTTCTCGCGCAGAATGCGCGCGAGAAATGGGGCACCCTTGCACCGGAGAGATCTTCAGATCTGAGAATGAATGGCTTGCCCCGACCGGGACCGCAGATGAGCTGGCGACAAGTGAGATGGGCAGGAGTATTTCTTGCGGGACTCGCCTTGTCTGGCGTCGTGACCGCCGCGCCGGCGCCGCTCGAGATCCGCGTAGTGGTGGTGACCACGTTCGAGGTGGGCAACGATACTGGCGACGAGCCGGGGGAGTTCCAGAACTGGGTGGAGCGTTATCCGCTGCCCGAGATTTTGCCGTTTCCCCAGGGCTACCGGTCGCTGCGTTACAACGCCAAGGACCGCGTGCTGGGCATCGTGACGGGTGCGGGCAAGGCCAGTGCGGCGGCTTCGATTATGGCGCTCGGCCTCGACCCGCGCTTCGACCTCACGAAGGCTTACTGGATTCTGGCTGGCATCGCCGGCATCAATCCCAACCGGGCGTCGGTGGGCTCGGCGGCGTGGGCGAGTCATATTGTCGACGGCGATCTGGCCTACGAAATCGATGGGCGCGAGATTCCGGGTGACTGGCCGACCGGCATTGTGGCCTATGACCGGGCCACGCCTTTCGAGCAGCCGGCGCCGCCGGCAGTGTCCGACAATGGCACTCTGGCCTATGACCTGAACGGCGGACTCGCGGCTTGGGCCTACGGACTGACGCGTGACCTTGCCCTGCCGGACGACGAAAAGCTCAAGGCGGCGCGGGCCGGCTATCCCGACTTCCCCAACGCGCAGCGGCCTCCCTTTGTGCTGCAGGGCGATACTTTGACAGCGGACCGGTTCTGGATTGGCGCCCGGATGACTGACTGGGCGGAGAAATGGGTGCCCTACTGGACCAAAGGCGAAGGCCGCTTCACGACCTCGGCTGAGGAAGACTCCGCCTATCTGCAGGCGCTCACGTTTCTTGCTCATGCCCGCCGGGCCGATCTGCGGCGGGTGCTTGATCTCAGAACCGGCAGCGACTTCACGATGCCGCCCAAGGGCTCGTCGCCCGCGGATCTTCTCAAGAGCGAGGCGACGGGCAACTACGCGGCCTATGCCGAGGCGATCGAGAACGCATACCGGGTCGGCAGCCAAGTGGTACGCGAGCTGGCGCAGCACTGGCCGCTCTATCGTCGGACCGTGCCTGCGGCGAAACCCTGAGGCCTACTGGTTTCGGCCCATCGCTGGTAACCACGGGAAAAACTAAACATCTTATTTTCAGAGACTTACGAAAGTTACTCTGGTGGTTCTATACCCCTTCGGAATGGTTGCCGCACCATCCCCCCGAGCCTATAATTGACTTACTCTGGTTGTAAGTATTCTCCGTCAGGTTCCGGGTAGGGAAGTCGGGGGTGAGGTATGTCCTCCGGCCAAAGGAGAAGGTGAAACAACACCCGGACATGCGTAAACGCCTGCAAATCGCCCTGATGGCCAGCATGGCAATCGCGACCTTTCTTTCTCTCGGTCTGCCCCAGGTGTGGGCGGCGGATGAAGACTCCCAAACCATTACTGCGACCGACGAGCACGGGCACAAAGTCTACGTGAACGACGACGCGCCCAAGAAGCAGTCCCGCTCTCAAAGTGCGGAAGCGCCGCGGCACTCGCTGGTGTATTGGAGCGCGAAAGAGAACCGCTGGAAGCCGGTGCCGGCGCCGAATGCGGCTTCGATGCGCGCGGCACGATCGGCGGCCGCGGAAGTGAGCCAGTATCTGGCGCACGACTCGAACCAGTCCGCCAGGGCCAAGATTCAGAATGCCAACTTCAGCGGGCACATTGCGACTGCGGACGAAATTGATGCGGCCATCGCCGAAGCGGCCAGTCGACACAACGTGGACCCGAACCTGGTGCGCGCGGTAGTGAAAGTGGAATCGAATTTTAATCCGAACGCGGTGTCGCGCAAGGGCGCGATGGGGTTGATGCAGCTAATGCCCGGGACGGCGCGGCAGTTGAACCTGAAAAACCCGTTTGACGCCGAGCAGAACGTGGATGCCGGTGTCCGGCACCTGAAACAGCTCCTCGAGAACTATGGCGGGGACGTAAACCTGACCCTGGCAGCCTATAACGCGGGCGCGGGCGCTGTGGCGCGGAGTTCGGGCGTTCCGCACTACGCCGAGACCCAGAACTATGTGCGGAGAATTACCACGCTCTACTACGGGGGTGTCGATTTTGGGCCGGCCACTCCTTCGCGCGAACCGGTCCGGGTTAAGCGGGATTCGCGGGGCGTGCTTTATATCAGCAACACGGATTAATCGGAAAGCCGTTTTTAGGAACTCCGATTTCTAGAAACAGGTGATTTGCAAGAAACACTGATTCACTTTGCAGTTTTGGCGGACTTTCTCTCAGCGTCACGAAGCGGGTTCGAAACAAGCTTCAACCAAAACAGTTTCAACCACGGCGAACGTAGCAGGTACAGGCCGAAGATTTTGAAGACCCTATCGAGCCAGCGCGGCTTGCGCTGGGGAGCGCTGCTTCTGGCATTGCTCTCCGGATTGCCGGCGCACGCGCGCGTCCACCACACTGAGTCGTGGGCGCACGACCGCTTCGCCACTGCGGAGCGCATGCGCGAGGCGGTGAACGGGCGTCCGCCCGCCGACCTCACCCGCAGGGATTACCAGCATGTGATCAACGCCTACCGCAGCGTGTACTACGGCGCGCCGACCTCTACCAAGGCCGATTCCAGCGTGGTGGCGGTGGCGGAGACGCTGGTCGAGATGGGCCGCCGCTTTGATGACTCCAAAATTCTGAACAGCGCGATCGGGGAGTACAAATTTCTGCGCCGCGAGTATCCCGGCAGCAAATATCGCTGCGATGCGTTGTTCACCATCGGCGAAATCTACAAGGACGACCTCGGCGAGCCCGACCAGGCGCGGGCTACCTTTCAAGATTTTCTGCATCGCTATCCGCACAACCGCCTCGTCGATGACGCGCGGCAGGCGATCGCCGAGATTGAGCAGACCCAGTATCAGCAGGCCCGGGCCGCGAAGAAGCCGGAGCGGGAGAACTCTGACAAGGCCGACAAGGGAGACGCGGCTGGCAGAAGCGGTTCCGCGGGCGCGGGTTCGAAGGCCGACTCCAGCGCTTCAAACAAACCAGCGGCAGTAGGAGTTTCGAGCAGTTCATCGTCGGGCGTTCAATCTTCGCAGGCTCAGTCCGCGGAACGTCAAACGTCGGATCATCCGTCTTCGAATCAGTCTTCGAATCCGAAATCTTCGAATCGTCAGTCTGAACTGCAGGCCGCCAGCTATCCGCGCGTGACCGGGATCCGGCACTGGTCCACGCCCGATTACACGCGGGTGGCCATCGACCTGGAGAATGAAGTGAAGTTCGGCTCGCAGCGGATTTCCCATCCCGACCGCATATTCTTCGACCTACGCAATACTCAGTTGGCATCGACGCTAGTGGGAAAAAGCTTTGACGTGGACGATGGATTCCTGAAGAAGATTCGCGTGGCGCAGTTTCAGCCGGGCCGCACTCGGGTAGTGCTGGAGGTTGCCGACCTTTCCGGCTACAACGCTTTTCTGCTGCCCAATCCTTACCGCTTGATCATTGATATTCACGGGAAAGATATTCACGGCAAGGATACTGCGGCGAAGAATGCACACGGCAAACAGACCAAGGACTCGGATGAGATTGCGATTGCGCCCGACGTTGAGGCGGATCCCACGGTGAGTCCGAAATCCGAGCCGGCGGCGCTTTTGTCAAACCAGAGGCAGGACACAAAGCCGAATCAGGCGGTGGGATTGAATCAGACGGGCGTGGTCAAGAAAATCGTCGAAGCGGATGACTCGGATTATGACGACGACGCTCAGAATTCAACTTCAACCAAATCTGCCGGTGCGACGGCGAGGAAGCCTGATACTGCGCGCACCAAGTCGCATTCCGTAAAGGCCGGCGCTGCTGCTACGCCTGAGCGCGACGATGCGGCGTCCGAAGCCGGGGATGATTCCACACTTGCTGTGAGCGACGATAGCGCCGATCTTAGCCCGGTTCCTGCGCCGAAGAGTAAGCGGACCACGAAGAGCGGATCAGGCGGCAGAGCGCTCGACAGCAAAACTCTCGACGGCAAGAATCTGGACAACAAGACGCGGGCGGATCTGGAAATTCACGAAGCCAAGCCCACCGCGCACGGCGACCGCTCGCTGATTCGCGCGCTGGGATTGAAGATTGGCAAAATCGTGATTGATCCCGGACACGGCGGTCACGATACCGGAACGATTGGCCCCAACGGTCTGGAAGAAAAAGATCTGGTGCTCGAAGTTGGGAAACGGCTGGGCAAGATGCTGGAAACGCGGCTGGGCGCGGAGGTGGTTTACACGCGGAAGGACGACACGTTCATTCCACTCGAGACGCGCACCGCCATTGCCAACCAGGATCGCGCTGACCTGTTCATCTCGATCCACGCCAACTCCAGCCAGGATCCGACGGCCCGGGGCGTGGAAACTTATTACTTGAATTTCACCTCATCGCCCGAGGCGCTGGAAGTTGCGGCGCGCGAGAACGCGGTTTCCGAGAAGTCGATTTATGAGTTGCGCGATCTGGTCAAGAAAATTGCGCTGAAGGAAAAGATCGAAGAGTCGCGCGAGTTTGCCGGAGACGTGCAGCAGTCGCTGCACAGCGGCCTGGCCGCCAGGAGTCCGGCGATTCGCGACCGGGGCGTGAAGAAGGCTCCGTTTATCGTGCTGATCGGGGCGAATATGCCGTCGATTCTGGCGGAGATTTCTTTTGTGAGCAATCCTACCGACGAGCATCGGCTGGAAACCGCCGAATACCGCCAGCGCATCGCCGATTCGCTCTATCGCGGCGTGGCCAACTATGTGAGTGGGCTGAGCGGGGTGAAAGTGGCGAGCAAGCTGGACAAACCTGCGGGGCAATAAAAGCAGGGGTCAGGGGACAGTGGGCAGTGATCAGGCGCCGATGCTATCCCGGCGCGGCCGCCGGGAGCGAATTAGGAATGTCCCCAGTTATTGCAGGGAACTGCCGACTTGCGAGAACACGTTGTTGGAGTTGGCGCCGATCAGGCGCACCGTGCCGACAACGATGACCAAAATCACTGCCAGCATTACCGCGTATTCGGCAATGTCCTGGCCTTGTTCGTCCCGCCACAACTTTTGAATGAGACTGCTCATAAATCCTCTCTCTCCCTTGCTAAGAATTCTTTCGCCTCTATGCTGAGGCCGAGGCTGTTGCTGGCTTCTCCTGGTGGATAGGAAAGTCCGCGGGATTCAGTCCCCAGACTTCCTTCTCCTGCGCCAGAGCCTGCAAGCCGATGTGATACTCGGATGATCCCTTGAGCTTCGTGATCCACACGACCCGGAACTCCATTTTCCGCTTGCGATACCAAACGGTGACTGGATCCAGCACCTGCAGTTCGCGGCGAACCGAGCCCAGCCGCGCTCCGGTGGGCGTAACGTCCAGGGTGTGGGCTATTTCTTCAAAAGACACCCCGGCGATGTCCTTACCATGGACTTTTACGGGGAATACTGCCTTCCTGCGATCCTGCCGGCGATGATTCGTTGGTGGCATGTTTTACCCACGACTAGTTTGCTACGAAGTCGGCGAATGGGGAATGGCTCGGATGGGTGGGAAGGGGCACGGACGAGGGAGACGCGGAAGTAACCAGGGGATGGTGACTGTGGAAACTTGAAAAGTGAATAGCAGGGTGCGGATTCAAACCTTTGACCACAAAGGGCGCAAAGGTACACGAAAGAAAGCGAACGTGCGTGTCACTTTCAGGAGCGAGGGCGCTGACGAGTTACGGCCCACCATTCGGAACTTTTCCCCGCGCTCTGTGGTCTAATGAGCAGAGGAGTTTCTCGAAACAGCCGGGTCAGCTATGAGCTTTCCACGATTTTTTTTCGCTCTGACGATGACGATTTATCTGGCCGGTGCGGGTTTCGCGGCGAACCCCGCCGCTGGTCCCGCGGAGCCACAAGTGCCGCCGCTTCTGCCGCAGCAGTTTGCGGGTTGGGAGAGGCAAGCTTCGCCGCAGATCAGCACGGATGCGGCCGCCGCCGACCCTACCAACGCTGAGGTCCTGAAGGAATACGGCTTCACCGACGTTGCGGTCGCTACTTACATCCGCGATGACGGGCGCACTCTGAAGATCCGCGCCGCGCGCTTCGCCGACGCCAGCGGAGCTTTCGGCGCCTACACGCTTTATCTGCAGCCAGAGATGGTGCGCGAGACGATCGGAGATCAGGGAGCGTCTCTTGGCCAGCGCGTTTTGTTCTATCGCGGTCACGTGCTGGTGGACGCGTCGTTCGCGAAAGAGTCTCCCATGGCCGGCGCGGCGTTGCGGGAGTTGGCTGGAATGCTGCCGCGTCCCCCGGGCAATGCGGGAAACCTGCCCACGGTTCTGGACTTCATGCCGCACCGCGGATATGTTCCGAACACCGAGAAATATGTGATCGGGCCGGAAGCGCTCAACGCGCTTACGCCTCCGGTGAGCGCGGAGCTGGTGGATTTTGCGGTGAAGCCCGACGTGACCATCGGCAAGTACTCCACTCCGAGTGGCCAGGCCACGTTGATGCTTATCTATTATCCCACGCCTCAGTTAGCCGCAGAGCATCTTCGCCGCATCGACGCCGCTCATAAGCTGACGCAGCCGCAAGCCGGAGTTTCCACGGTGGAGAGTGCGGGCCAGTTTTCTGACAAGCGCACAGGATTCATTGTGGCCGTTGTTTCCGGACCGATTTCCGAGAGCGACGCGAAATACGTTTTGGACCAGGTGAACTACGAAGCCAATGTCACGTGGAACCAGAGAACCGACAACCGCGACGTGCACGATCTTTATTCGCTGATTCTCAATATCGTGATCCTGTGCGGAATTCTGGGAGCGCTCTCGATTGTGGCGGGCGTGGCGTTCGGCGGATTCCGAATCCTGATGAAGCGCTTCTATCCGGACAGGGTTTTTGACCGGCCGGAGGCGATGGAATTCATTTCGCTGCACCTGGACGGAACGATCTCCGAGGAGGCTTCGGAGCACGCTTCCGGGAGGGTCCGGCGGCGGAAAAGATCCTCCTGAACTGCGGTAAGTGGCTTTAGAAATATCGGGTTAGGGCGCAAACGGGCGGGTTTTGTCTCACTTTGGTACATTTGCGGGGGATATTGATTGGTTGTGTAAGTGATTGAAACTAAAGACATTTAAATCCCAAAAATCACTTGACACCTCGGTTTTTCGGCTCATAAGATTTCGCCAGAAAGTTTTGACGGGATTCTTAGCCTCCGTTGGAACTATTCTCCCTTGAAGAAAAGGCCGCCCATCGTTGCCGGGTGGCCTTTTTGTTTGCGCGCGTGTCGAGTTGCACTCGGTTTAATAGAAGGAACTCGCGGGCGCGGAATGCGTATCATCTGATGCGTATCAATTGTTGACTCGTATGTGTTTGGAATTCACGCCAGATCAGACCGGGCGTGGGAGGTAATCATGTTCTGCGACGGATGTGGGTCGGCGGTGCAGGCCGGTCAGCCATTTTGTAGCAGCTGCGGCAAGCAGATTCTAGGATCGCTCGTCGCGATGCATCCCCGCCGTGGCCGGGTGCAGCAGCACATTCATCTGGTGGGAATCTTTTGGTTCGCCATCTCCGCGTTCAATTCATTGATCGGCGTGGTTCTCTACATTCTCGCCAATACGCTGCTCGCGCCCGGTGGCGGAGCGGGTGCGCCACCTTTTCTGTGTCCGTTGCTGAGTGCGATCGCTGTGATTGTGCTGAGCGGATCGGCGCTCGGATTTTTTGCAGGCTGGGGCCTGCTGCATCGCGAACCCTGGGCTCGCATCCTGGCGCTGATGCTGGCCTTCGTCGTGATGTTTATCAACATTCCCCTGGGAACAGCGGTCGGCGTCTATACTATGTGGGTCCTGCTGCCGCGCGAGTCCGAAGAGGAATACGATGCTCTGGTTGTGGCCCGTGCCGCGTAACTACACCGTCGTTTCCCGCCGTCGCTTTACGCTTTCCGCGCTCACCATTTAAAATCGAAGCCAGGCCGACGTAGCTCAGTTGGTAGAGCAGCCGATTCGTAATCGGCAGGTCAGCGGTTCAAGTCCGCTCGTCGGCTCCATTCCGTTAAGCACTTGCGATCAGTTCACCGCGACCTGCTGCACGCCGTGGAGAGGGAAGCGTCGGCCTTTGGAAAGGGCGTACCTTCAGCAGGGGAGTTTTCCAGGCTTCTTCTCTTCTTCTTGTAGGTTCTCCAGGCTTCCATGATGCGCGCAACTCACACTGAGGATGAGTCGGGACTCACCGGGCACAGATTTGTTTTGCTTTTCTGCTTCTGCTGGGGACACTCATTCTGCATCCTTATGCGGATGCCAATCGCTTCGGTTACGCATTTCGCGTGATCGGAATCGCCGCCACTCTAATCAGCGTGTACGCGGCCAAGATCCACCGTGGCCTGCTCGTCGTTGCCCTCAAACTTGCGATTCCGACTCTATTTCAACGCATCCTGCTTCCCAAGGCCAATGCGAACTCGTTCTTGATATTCAACATGGTGCTTAGCTTTGTTTTTGACGTGCTCATTATCGTGGTTATTTTCCGCCATGTGTTCGCCAAGGAGCAGGCCAGTTCGGAAACCATTTTTGGGGCCCTATGTATCTATCTGCTGGTTGGGTTCAGTTTTGCCAGTGCTCACGGCATGGTGGCTATCTTCCAGCCGAACGCCTTTTATCTCGATCCGCGCACCAATCTTCACCTTCTTCACCTTGTTCCGGAACGCTTCGATTTCATTTATTACAGCTTCGCTACCATGACCTCGCTCGGAGCCGCTGGAATCGCCCCTGTCGCCGCAAGCGCGCTCCGTTTCGGTGGCCGAAGCGATCCTCGGCGTTCTGTACCTTGCTGTCCTGATCGCAAGACTGATGGGCTCCTACCGCCCCAACCCCAACGTATGAGCAATCGTCTCTGCCTGGCTGCCGCAGCGACCGTGAAGTCGGGAACGGTGTCTCACGCCGAATCGCGGTAGCGAACTTTGCGGTTCAAGGCTGTTGTTCCTGGGGGAAAGCAACAGATTTTAGCCGCCGAGGGCGCGAAGAGAAGCCGCAAAGGACACAAAGAAATTCGAAGTCTGGGGCAACGTCTGGTTCTTCAAACTGCAAGTCGATGCACACCTTCCCGTTCCGCGGGCTGGGAGCGATTTCCGTAAGTTGCTTAAAGCACGAGGCTTAGCAGAAGTTTTTGAGGAGCGGGGAATGGAACAACGCTTGCTATCTTGACAATGTCAGTAAAGTCTATTAGTACAATAGACTTTATTGAATAGGCGCCGGGACCGTAAGAATCCGGCAACCAGGGACTCCATGTGCGCGATCTGTTATGTCCGGTACGTTTGCCGCAAGGCAGGGCCTGATTCCGACCTCTGACGTTGCCATGCCCTGGCTTTCCGCGATCTAGCACCCTGTTGATTGCGAACCGTGAGTAGGTTTTGCCATAAACACTAGTAAGTAAATGTATTTACTTGTGTATTTGGAACAGGGACCACGATGCGGTTCACGGGAATCGGGGCGACATTAAGGCCGTCCGTCCGCTTCCTTCGATTGCGAGGGGGGTCTCTGTAAGCGTCTGCGATGTGTTGTTCGAACCAAAACTTACAAAAGGAGAGGATTTGGATTTTATGAAATCGAGCAAGCACCTGTTTCTCACGGTCCTGTCGCTGGCGGCACTTTCAGCCGGCGCCTGGGCGCAAACGTCGGACTCAACCGCACCTCCAAAGAAGAAGCACAAGCCCGCAGCCGCGCAGCCGGCCCAGGCCGTGACTGCGGCTGATGTCCAGGAGCTGAAGGACGCACTCGCCGCGCAGCAGCAGCAGATCCGGGAATTGAGGGAAGAACTGCATCGCAAGGATCAGGCGGTGCAGCAAGCCACGTCGGCGGCGGCTGACGCCTCCGGAAAGGCCGATGCCGCTCAAGCGCAGGCCGCGCAGCAGCAACAGGCGGTCACTCAAGCCGTGACTGAGGTGAAGAGCGAGGTCGCCGACATCAAGACCACGGTCAACGCCGGGGCGCTTGCTCTGCAAGAGACGCGGAAGACGCTGGACGAGACATTTTCGAATCCGCTGTCGCTTCACTACAAAGGCATCAGCATTTCCACCACCGGCTTTATAGCCGCCGAATTTGTGCGGCGTTCGCGTGAGTTGGGAGCTGATATTACGACCCCGTTCAATTCGCTCACCCTGCCCGGCGCTTCGCAGAGCAATCTGCCGGAGTTCTTCGGAACTGCCCGCCAGTCGCGGCCTACGCTCTTTGTTACGGGCCGTTTGAAGAATGTGGAGCTTTCCGGCTACCTGTCGGCTGACTTCCTTTCTGCCGGCGTTACCTCCACCGCTACGCAGACTAACAGCTACACTCTCCGTCTTCGCCAGGCGTGGGCCCAAGCCAAGTTTGACAATGGATGGAAATTCCTGGGCGGCCAGATGTGGAGCCTGGTGACCGAGGGCAAGGCGGGAATCGCGCCCAGCGACGACATAGGCAGGGTGAACGACGCCCGGCCCACGACCATTGATCCGGGTTACAACGTCGGGTTTACTTTTGCGCGCCAGTACGGGATTCGCCTGACCAAGGACTTCAGCGATAAGGTGTCAGTCGCATTCGCCGTGGAGAACGCGCAAGGCACGCTTACCACGCATGGCAACGCGGCTAATTTCCTGCTCGGCGAGGCCGGAGCCAGCAACTCGTATAACACTACCTCCAACTACACGGCCAATCCTTCGCCCGATCTTATCGCCAAGATCGCTTTCGATCCCGGCTTCGGGCATTACGAAGTCTACGGCCTGGCAGACCGGTTCTCCGACCGCGTGTTCCCTTGCTACGATTTCGATAGCCCGGGCTGCCCTGGCGGCCTGACCGCGCCCAGCGTGATCGGCGCCTACAACGTCTCGAAAGAAGGCGGAGGCGTCGGCGCCAACGCACGCTGGACGGTTGCGAATAAGCACATCGTTTTCGGCTTGCACGCCTTTGGCGGCAGTGGAGTGGGCCGTTATGGAGCGGCACAGCTTTCCGATCTGTCGATCAATGGCGACGGAACGGTTCATCTGATCAAAGAGTCCCAGGGTCTGGGTACGCTCGAGTGGCACGGCAAGAAACTCGATATCTATGGCTACGTGGGTGGGGAGTACGCCGACCGCACCTATAGCAAAGATCCTTACTTCGTATCGCAGAACGCGACGACGGGGTTGTGGTCAGTATCGGCAACGCCGGTGACTGTCGGCTACGGCGCTCCGAACTTCAATAATACTGGTTGCTACACCGAAACCGTTCCTACATCCAACTCCGGCTTTGCTCCGGGAGCACTCGGCAAGTGCACGGGCGACACACGGGCAATCGCGGAGGCTACGACCGGCTTCTGGTACACCTTCTACACCGGGCCCAAGGGCAGGTTCCGGTTCGGAACGCAGTACTCCTACGTGACGCGGGACACCTGGTCGGGTACGGGCGGCGAGCCGCACGGACTGGACTCGATGGTGTTCACCTCGTTCCGCTACTACCTGCCGTAAACCGAAAATGGTCCCGCGTCTGTGTTCGACGCGGGCCATGCAAGGATTCAACAATTCTCAACCTTCTGAGGGGCGCCTTCCCTTCAGAATCGCCGCCGGCCCGGTTTTGGCTACTCTCCTTTTCCGGGCCGGTGGCGTTCACATTTTCGCGCGGGAAGTTTTCTCGATCACGGCGGGCGCGCGTTGCCGATTCGCAGGTGATGGCATCAGAAAAAAACCGCATCCGTGGGGATGCGGCTTTTCTTTTTGCGGAGTGGTTGACTACGGCAAGTAATAACGGAAGGAAGTGAAGATCATGAAGTCCAGTCCGTGGGGCGAGTTACTAACTCCCGCCGGAGCTGTTCCCGACCACGCGTAACGGGTTACGTAGGAGAACTGCGGTCCCCACTGGATGCGGCCGCGGTTCACTTTATCCCTTGATCCGTCGTAAGGCTTGAACCACATGCCGAGAGTGCCTTCGAGAAGGACTCGGGTGTCCGCCGTGCAGCTGCCCAGGCTGCCGGGCAGGAATCCGGCTCCGTTCGCAGGACCGGTCTCGGTGTAGCAACCGGAATTGCTGAAGAACGGCGACCCGTATCCCACATACTTGAGCGTAACCGGATCCAGAGTCGCTGCCCGGCCGGCATACTCCGCGCCGGCGTTCGCATAAATGTCGAGTTTTGGTCCGTGCCACTCCAACGTTGTCAAACCCTGGAGGCTCTTGACCAAATAGAGAGATCCGTCGGCCTTCACCGATGCATCGGGAAGACCAGCGGTGCCGTAGCGGCCTTCTCCGCTGCCGCCGAAACCATGCAAGCCAAAGTCGAGGTGCTTGTCAGCAAACGACCAGCGGGCGTTGGCTCCAAAGCCCCCGCCGTCTTTGGTGGAGTTGAAAGCCCCGGATGCATTGGGTGCCACTGCAGTCGCCCCGCCGCAGGGCGCGCCCGCGAAGTAGTCTTCGCAGGGAAACACGCGGTCACGGAAGCTGCTGAATATCCCGAAGACCTCGTAGTGTCCAAAGCCCGGCTCAAAGGCCAGCTTGGCAATGAAGTCTGGCGAGGGGTTGAAGGAATAGCTGGCTGCCGGACTGCAGGTGGTGACCCCGCTGGAGCTGGTGCTGCAAGTGGTGATTGCACCGTTGTAGAGGCCGCCGCCGGCGCCGGCGGAACCCAGCAGGAAATTGGCGGCGTTGTTGTGGGTGGTGATCGTGGCCTGCGAGTTCTCCATTGATGCGCCAAACCAAACCTTGTTGTTGAAGTTTTTTACCAGGCGCAGTCCATACTGCCGTGCCCAACTAAAGCCGACGTGGTACTGCGGGTCGATGGTCATGGGCGTAGCTTCGGTGCGGTTGTCCATGCCGTGTTTGGTTTCGGTGACCAGGCTCCACATCTGGCCGCCCGTAATGCTCCAGCCGCTGTCGAAGGCGGCCTGACCCCACGCCTGCCGTTGCCGGAGAGTGTAGCTGTTGCTTTCGTTGTTATTCGAGGTGATGCCGGCGGAAAGAAAGTCAGCCTCGTAGTAGCCGGAGAGCTTGGCGCTCCTCAGCTTGCCCTCGACCAGCATGGAAATCCGCGACTGGCGACCGGTTCCAAAGAACTCTGACATGTTGCTTTGAGAAGCGCCGGGCATGGTCAGAGAATTAAAGGGTGTGTTGATATCGGAACCGAGCGCGCGAGATCGCCGCACAAATTCAGCCGCCAGGAAGCCGCCCGGAGTAATGGTGACCCCCTTGTAGCGCAGGGCCATGGGGCTGTCCTGCGCGGCATTCACGGTCTTCTGCGTTTCCTGTAGACTGAGCGCGGTATTGGTGACGTTGGTCTTGAGATCGGCAACGTCGCTCTTTACCTCCGCGACCGCCTGCTGCTGTTGCGCTGCCTGCGCCTGAGCCGCGTCGGCTTTGCCGGAAGCGTCGGCTGCTGCGGTCTCGGCCTGCTTCACCGCTTGATCCTTGCCGTGAAGTTCCTCCCGCAGTTCCCGGATCTGCTGCTCCTGCCGCGCCAGGGCGGCTTGTTGCGCGGCAATGGCGTCCTTTAATGCCTGCACGTCTGCCGCGGTCACGGTGGCAGCCTTGGTTTTCTTGGGTTTGGACGTCGCATCGGTTTGCGCCACCAGCGACGTTGCCAGAAACAGAATTACGCATGACATCCACGCGAATTTCATCAGACTCTCCTTAATTTGTCGACCAGATTGCATCGCCTCAATGCAGTTACGGAATCCAGCTACGCTCGTTGCTTTGCCTTTTTCGTTACTTGTTTAAGGACCTCTTTCACGTTCGGATGACGAACACAATTCCGCTTAACGACGGCTCGATACCCGTTGAAATAGATGTTCTGGTTCTAGCGTCGCCGTGTTACAGGACCATTACAAACTGGTGAATTTCTGATGAACGATCGGATAGGAGGAAGGGAGCAACATGCAGATATTGCCGAAGGTATTGCGGCGTGGCAGATGCGGTCTGGACTCGACCTCTTACGTTTCAAATCCCAGGGGAGAAACGCGGCCGTTCGTCGGGGCCGAGGGCAACTCCTGTTTCGTGGTTGCTACTGTCCGACGGAACCATTCCTGTGGACGCGGCCGCCTTGAAAGAAGCGATGTTGGACCATGCTGTGGCCAAGCAGCAGGAAGAGGACTGCTAAAAAGACCGCGAACAGCAACTTTGCGATTCCGAAGGAAGGAGGCTGCGGTCCCGCTGGAGGTGTCGTATTCGAATCAGCTGTCATCTGGGCTACCTCTTTTCCAAGCCGGGTCGCAGCTGTAGACCTACAATCCTATGATGCGCCATTTCCGGGCGCTGTTCAACTTGGCTTCAGAACGGAAAGCGGATCGACTGAGTCGGAATGGGTGGGCGGGATGGAAAGAAGCCGTGGCGATTTCAAACCCGCCACGAAGTTTTGATGAACCCCAAGGCATGTTGGGCTCTCGACTGAGCCCGCCGCGAAACGATCAGAAGGTAAAACGACCGCCGATGGTCGGAGCAAAGTTGTTGTTGTAGTTATAGGGAACGCCGGGGCCGTGAGGAATGGCGATGGCCAGACCGCCGCTCACCCAGGAATACGCAATTCCGGCAAAGCCGTCGAAACGCCTGGTGAAGTGATGATTCACATAGAGCGACCCCTCGTTGAGGGTGCCCGCGCAGGAAGCGCGGAAACTTTGGGGCGTGCAGGCCGGCGGAGAACGGAAGTCGTTCTGCCGCTGTTGATACCACGAGAAAGTGAAATCGGTTTTGCTGTGGTAGGTGTACTTCACGCCGGTCCACCAGATGTTCACCAACTTTTCGGAATCAAGATTGTTGTCTTCGACTCCGCTCATGAAATAACCGCCCTGGTCCGAGGCGCCAACGCCTAATGGGTTCTTCGGATTGTTCTGCCAGATGTATTCGTAGCCGGCAAAAAACTTGAACGGGTCCCACGAATACTTGGCGGCGACCATAATTCCGTAGTTGTCGGTCACGATGCCATAGACGGTGTCGTTCGGGTCGATCAAATTAGTTCCGGTAATTTGGGTTGTATCGATGCTGTCAGTGGTCGACTGATAGGGCGCCGACAAACTCTGTGGCCCAAGCAAAGGGTTCAAGACGCTGATCGCCTGGTTGTAATGTTGAGGGACAATGTCGGCGGAGAACTTGCCGAAGTTCGCACCGAGATCGAATCCATAGGCGTTGTTATGTGCCGATTCCGGCGTACAAGTGGTGGCACTCCATGTCGAGCCCGAAGCTGCCGCGGCCGAGTAGCAGCCGGCAGAACCATCGGCAAATTTATACATCGCGCCGAAATGGACCGGACCAACGGTGAGGCGATACTTCAAAGCGGTGTCCCAACGGCTGTTTTCGGTGTCGCCGCCGCCAGCCATGGTGCCGTTATACCCGATGTAGGAAAAGGCATAGGAGCCGCCGGCCGGATCGTAAAGCAGCATCGCATCGGTGCCGAGAGAGCGCTGACGACCGAAGGTCAACGTGCCGAAATGCGTGGACGACACACCGGCATAGTATTCGTCATTGAAGGGTTGGCCCGCGCGCGCGCCGTCGATCGCTATCGAATAGCTGCTCCTGGGAAGGCCGTTGTTTATGATGTCGGTCTTTGACGCGTTGGCGAGCAGCCCGGACTGCGGATTGATGCCACTGGAAGCGTTGAACACAACCGACCAGCCAGGCAGAAACTCTTCCTTGCCCCTGATGCCGAAACCGGTCTGCGAAAGGTTGTTCGGCGCGACGAGGAATCGATGTTGATAGCCGTTTCGATTCACCAGAGATTCGCCTTCGTAGTTATAGCCGTTCTCCGGTAAGCCGTGGCTGACGTAGCCGATGCCGACGTCATACGCACCGTACAGCGTGATGCCGTGCCAGGTCAGCGCGCAATCAGTGGTGGCGAACTCGTGGCCGCTCGCACAGGCGTCGGGGGTCTTCATCTGCATCTTGATGTCGACCGTGGCGTCCTGGCCAACCGCCAGGCTGATTCCCATGCGCGTTTCCTCGCCGAAGCCTTGTTTTGCCGCGCGAATCTCGAAGAGCCCCGGACGCAGGCCGGACGCCTGATAGTGCCCCCCGCCGTCCGTCGAGATCGTGCGCGTTGCCCCTGTGTCTACGTTCCTGATGGTCACCGCGACATCGCGAAGGGCTGCGCCGGCCTGGTCCGTCACCACGCCGGAGAGGTTCGCTCCAGTTTGCGCCATCGCCGGGAACGTAGAAAGACAGAAAATGATTACGGCAAAAAACAAAGCAGCCTTGCGCAAGAGATCCTCCGAAGTGTCGAGATTGGCCCCGGGAACCGAAAAGTGTACATCACATATGGTTATGTTGTCTAAGTCTATATAGATATCACCAGTGAACGCCGGAGTAAGGGATCGGGACCGGGAACTCAGCAGGTTGACCTTAACTTTGTGTTGACTGTAGGATTTCGTTCGAATGCCCAGGAACGCCAAATCCGAACGCAAAAACGACGAATTGCTGAAGCTTCGTGACGCGGCGTTACAGCTGGGCATCAGTTTTCCCACGATCAAGCAGTGGATTTACCGGAAGAAGATTCGCAGCGTGCAGACCGTGGGGGGACATCACCGCATACCGCAAACTGAACTGGACCGGTTGTTGTTCAGGACGCGAGGCAGAACCGAGAAAGAACGCAAGCTGGTGATACGCCGCGTCAGCGGACGGAATCAACTGGTGGGACGGATCGATTCCGTTCGGATTAGCGGTCTGATGGCGGAAGTGAGGATTTCAATCGGCGACCAGCAAATTACCTCGATTATAACTGCGGGCTCTGCACGGGAAATGCAGCTGAAGGCAGGGCAGACCGCCGCTGCACTGATTAAAGCCACTGAAGTGATGATTCTTCGCGTCTGATAAGCGCTTGGCTGTTCTTTCTTTCGAGCCCTTCCTGCCGTCGAGCGGAGAAACTCGCACTTAGGCTTCACTCCGGTCGCGCGCCAGCAGCAAGTCCAGAAGTGCAACTATCCTCATCGAGAGCCTCGCGGGCGCGTGCGGCCGAACGAGGATATCGTCTGGCCCTTCGGAGGCCAAGAGAGTAGGATTACGCAGCAGCAAAGAAGCGGGTCCCCGCCCGGCTTGCAGTCTTTGCTCACTTTCACAAACGCCTTGTTTGAGGGGCATGTTGATTTCATCTAAGATTCGCCAACGATCCGGCAGTTCGCCCAGGCGCGGGCTCGGTGTTGTTCTGTCCGCGAGGGTGCTTCTGACGTTGGTCCTTTTCGCTCCGAGTATTCTCTGCTGCAGTGGAGTTGCCCGAGCACAGGCGGCAGCGCAACCGTCCGCTCAATCGCCTGCCCCCGTAGCCGCTCAGCCTCCAGTGCCGGCATCCACTCCTGTGGCTCAGCCTGCAGTGGCTCAACCTTCCGCACAAGCGAACACTGCGGAGATGAACTCCCGCGACGAGCCGACCACTTTCAAGGTGAATGTCCGGCTGGTGCTGGTGCGAGTGGTGGCCCGCGACGCCAAGGGACACGCGGTCGGAAATCTGCATAAGGAAGACTTCCAGCTGTTCGACAAAGGCAAGCCCCAGGTGATCAGCCAATTTTCCATGGAGCAGCCCGGGGCGAAGGTGGCGCTGGCGAGCAAGAGCAGCGAGCCGATCGCGGGAGAAGCTGCGACGGATGTTTCTACGATCAAGGGCAAGACGCCCGACGTGCCTGAGCGCTTCATCGCCTTCGTTTTTGACGATGTGCACTTGAAGTTCGGAGATCTGGCGCAGGTGCGCGCCGCTGCCGACCGTCATTTGGCGACGCTGCTGCCCACCGATCGAGTTGCCATCTTCTCGACCTCGGGGCAGACCACGCTGGATTTCACCGACGACCGCGCGCAGCTGCACGCGACGTTGCTGCGCTTGCAGCCGCGTCCCGTTACTAATAGCGGGATCACGGAATGTCCTGATGTCAACTATTACCTGGCAGACCTGATTCAGAACAAGAACGACTCGCAGGCCATCGCCGTGGCCACACAGGACGCGCTGTATTGCATGTTTAACGGAGATCAAAGGTCTCTCCCACAAGCGCAGGCGATGGCAAAGTCTGCAGCCAGCCAGGCTTTGGTGGCGGGCGAAACCGAAAGCCGTCTCGCGCTCGGAGTATTGAAGGACATTGTTCGCAGGACGGCCCTCATGCCGGGGCAGCGAAACATTGTCCTGGTGTCTCCGGGGTTCCTCACTCCAGAGATGGAAACTGATTACATGGAACTGATCGATCGCGCCGTGCGATCTCAGGTGATTATCAACGCTCTGGATGCTCGCGGGCTTTATACTCTCGTTCCTGGCGGTGATGCCTCCGTTGCCGGATCCGCGAACATTGGCGCTCAATTTATCGGCCTCAAAATGCAGTATCAGAGCGCGAGCGCCGCGGCAGAGTCTGACGTGATGGCTACGCTGGCCGACGGCACCGGTGGAACATTTTTCCAAAACAACAACGATCTCGACGAGGGCCTTCGGCGAGTCAGCACCGCACCGGAATATTATTACGTGCTCGGCTTCACGCCGCAGAACCTGAAACTCGACGGCAACTTTCACAGCTTGAAGGTCACGGTGAAGACTCCGGAAAAGCTGACCATCCAGGCGCGGCGCGGCTATTTTGCTCCCAAGCACGTGCCGGACCCCGCGCAGGAAGCCAAAGATGAGATTGACGATGCCCTGTTCTCCCAGGAGGAATTGCACGATCTCCCGGTGGGGCTGCACACTCAGTTCTTTAAGTCCAGTGACGCCGACGCCAAGCTGACCGTGCTCGCTCACGTCGACGTAAAGCAATTGCGTTTTCGGAAAGCGGAAGGACGAAACTGGAACGACCTGACCGTAGTTTCTGCGCTGTTCGATCGCAATGGAACCTTTCTTCAGGGAAGCGAGAAAACCCTGCAAATGCGTTTGAAAGATGAAACGCTGCAAAACAAGCTGGGCTCGGGAATCACAATGAGGGCCAGTTTTGATGTTAAACCGGGGAGTTACCTGGTGCGCCTGGTAGTGCGGGATTCCGAAGGACGGCTGATGTCGGCCGAAAACGGCGCGGTAGAGATTCCATGAGGCGTGAAACTGATTTCCGTAAAAGTTCGGTAAACGAGATTCCGTAGAGTCTGTGGAGGGGAGTATGCGAGTTCGACGGCTGATTTTCATGGTGGCAGTGATTTGTCTTACCAGCGGGTGGCTGATGTGGCAGCAGGCTGCGCCCGCCTCGGCCGCGCCGGCGCCACAGCAGCCCGCCAGCGATGCCAGCGCAATCCACGTAGAGACTCGATTGGTGCTCGTGGATACGGTGGTCACCGACAGGAAGGGCGATTACGTCCGCGACCTGGCCGCCAAGGATTTCAAAGTATGGGAAAACGGCAAGGAGCAGGCCATCACCACGTTTTCGTTCGAGGAGGATTCCGCCTCGCCTGCGAAAAACCAGAAGCGCTACATGGTGCTGTTCTTCGACAACTCCACCATGGATATGGGCGACCAGGTACGGGCGCGGCAAGCAGCCGCACAATTCATTGACGCCAACGCCGGTCCCAACCGCCTGATGGCCGTGATCGACTTTGGCGGCAGCGTGCATATCGCGCAAAACTTCACCGCCGATGCGGAGCGCTTGAAACAAGTGGTGAGCGGCGTGAAAGGATCGTCGGTTTCTCCCAACGCCGCCCCGGTGGAAGTTGCCTCGCTGGGTGCGCCACCCGTGCCATCCTTGCTGGGGATGAACAACCCGGAAGCGGATTTTGGCGCGCACACCGTCATGCTCGCGCTGCGCAGCCTGGCCAAGAATCTGGGCAGTATTCCCGGCCGCAAGACCCTCGTCATGCTGACCTCCGGCTTTCCCTTGACGGCGGATCGGCAATCGGAATTGACCGCGGTGATTGACACCTGCAACAAAGCCAACGTCGCGGTCTATCCCATCGACGTGCGAGGTTTGGTGGTGCCTGAGATGACGGCGCCGCATTCCATGCTCCGGCATTCCTCTTCCGAGTCGGCTCGCATCATACCGGCCGCGCTGAGTTATGGGGATCCGGCTCCAGCTTATCCGTTCTTGCGGTTCGCGCCCTTTGTCGCCGCGTGGGCTGACCCGCCGCAGCATGGCGGAGGAGGCGGCGGAGGAGGCGGCGGAGGTGGGGGCGGGCACGGCGGAGGCGGCACGGGCGGTGGTGGCACAGGCACCGGCGGCACCGGCAGCGGCGGTGGTCACGGTGGTACCGGCGGCACTGGAGGCACTGGAACAGGTGGAACAGGTGGAACCGGCGGACACGGTGGAACGGGTGGCACCGGCGGCGGTGGCACCGGCGCCGGCGGTCTGGGCGCAACATCTCTTTACAACCAGCCGCGACAGATCGTTCCTCAGTTCCCTGAGTCGGCAACCACAAACCAGCAAGTGCTCTACCAACTGGCGGATGGAACTGGCGGCTTCGTCATCGTCAACACCAACGATTTGCTTGGCGGCCTGCAGAAGATCGCCAAAGATCAATCGCAATATTACGTTCTCGGGTACAAACCGGCTGAATCGCAAGAAGGGAATTGCTACACGCTACGCGTCAAAGTGGACCGCGGCGGAACCAATGTCCGTTCCCGCAGCGGCTACTGCAACGTTCGCCCCAAGGATCTGCTGGCCGGAAATCCCATCGAGAAGGATCTGGAGAGTCACGCCGCCGGCGAGCTGGCGGGGAACGTGACTGCTGCGATGCGGGCTCCGTTCTTCTACACGTCGCCGAACACGGCGCGGATCGACCTGGTCGTCGACATCCCCGCCGACGCTATCAAGTTCGAGAAGATAAAGGGGAAGCAGCATTCCGCGCTCAACGTCCTGGGGATCGCCTACAAGCCGGATGGCACGGTCGGAGCGCGTTTCAGCGATACCGTGAACCTCGATTTCGACGGCAAAAAAGAAGTGGAGGAATTCCAGAAGCGGCCCTTCCATTACGAAAACCAGTTCGAAGTGGCCTCGGGCCAGTACAACCTGAAAGTTGTGTTCAACTCCGGCAGCCAGAGTTTCGGGAAGCTGCAGATGCCAGTAGTGATTGATCCTTATGATGGCAAGCAGTTCAGCTTGAGCGGCTTGGCGCTTACCAACGAAGCCCATCGGGTTTCTGATTCGCCGCCGACGGGGATGGACGGCCTCTTGCTCGACGACAAGAAACCGCTGGTGGCTTCCGGCATGCAAATCGTTCCCTCGGCCACCAACCATTTCAAGAGGACAGACAATGCCGGCGTCTATTTGGAAATCTATGCGCCGTTGCTGGTCGGCGCCGCTCCCCCCATGGTTGGGCTTGAACTCAAAGTTGTGGATCCAAAAACCAAAGAACAGAAGATGACGACGGGCTTCGTCAACATGGCGGCCGCGATGCAACCGGGCAGTCCTTTGATCCCGATCGCGCTCAGGCTCCCGGTCGCTACTCTTGCCCCTGGCTCTTATCAGGTGGAGCTGAAAGCCATGGATTCCGCAGGGAACTCGACCAACGTTCGCTCGGCGGATTTTGAAGTGGAATAGATTTCCAGAAAGGTGAGCGCGGCAAACGCCTCGTGCATCCGTAGCCGGCGCTCCCCGTAGTGTCATCCGGAGCAAAGCGAGAGCGCCACACAGGACTCTCGCTTTGCTCGGGACCGAGTTGTCACCCTTCGCTGGGAATCCACTACTCCTTTGGAGAAGTCGCGACCCGCTGTGCACGCCTTCCATCCAGCCAAACCATCACGAACAATCCCGCCAGGAAGGACAACAGCCAGATCACCCGGCTCTGGAAGCGGTCTTCCACCATGGACAACGGTCCGGTGACCAATGCATTCGCCACAACCGTGGAAACGATCACCACGCTGAGTCCGACAAGGCGCGCGGACCGCTTACGCCACAGAAACGGAGCGACCGCGCAAATCATCAGGATTGAAACCAGGATTGTCCAGTTTCCGACGGATGTGAAGAACTCGAGCGGCAGAGTGTTCTGGGCCTGCCGGCTTTGCAGGTAATGCGGCCGCCCGCCCGGGAACACGCTATTGTATTCGTCCGAGACGACGTCGCTGGCGTCCAGGTCATACAAGCCAAAGACCGCCAGTTGTTGCCAGAACGCGATGGCGGACTTGGTCAACTGCTGGCGGGGATACGCGCGCAGAGTGGCCAGCACGAACGGCATTTCTTCCTGGCGCAGCCGTTGCGCGGAATCATCGTCGGTGTTTTGCCAGATTCCATTCGTTCCCCAAAGAAAGACATCAGGATCACCGGGAAGATCATGCACATGGTCGCAGATGGCGAACTTCACTTCCGGGCAATGCTGCTCCAGATACCATCGTCCCGGGCCGTCGGCGATGATGCGGGCCATCAGAAACGGCGGTCGATCGCCGTTCAAGCTGGGTTCGCCATAAAGATAATCGTTGAGTGCCAACTGGGCGGCGGCAGCGAGCACAACGATGAGAGCAACTTCGCCCACGGCTTTCCAGCGTGCCTGCATGAACGGGCGCCGAAGAACTAGCAGCATCGCAAGCAGGATGCACAGTCCGCCCGCCAGCATCAGGTGCGTCGCGTGCGATGCCACCCCCCACCAGGCGATAAGAAATACCGCGACGTGGTCCGCGCGGGTGAGATCGTCCCGGGCAAACACGAGCAGGTAGATGCAGAGATACAACACCGGGCCGAGAATGTCCGGCATGATCAGGCTGGAATACCAACTCAGGCTCGTGAACAGGCTAAGCAACGCGAGCAGAACCAAATAGCGCTTCGCCGTCTGGCGTTGCACGAGTGACCGTACAACGAGCCAGAGAACGTAAGCCGTAAGCAGTGACTGAAAAGCGACCACGGGCCACGGAGTCACGTTCCAATGCCACGGCAAAATGCCCAGGCTATAAATCAGCGACCGCATTCCGTAGTACTCGGAAAGCTGATGCAGAAACACTGCCCGCGCGACCGCGCGTCCGTCGCCCAGGTATGTCATCGAATCTGGATAGAACAACGGATAGCGGTTATACAGCGCTGGCCAAGCCAGTAGGAGCGCTCCCCCGCATACCACGGCGACGTGCTCGAAAGAAAACCGGCTGCCCTGATGATTCGCTACGTCATTCGAAACCCCACGGCTCATCGCTTCTTATCTTAACCGCGCAGGGTGGATCGCGCTGCATTTACGCATCGGCGACGGATTACTAGCGACAGTTCGCGAACGACGGACCGCGAACGACGGATCATTTCCGAAGCAATTACGGCAGAACGCCCGTCCCCGTCATCACCAGCGGCGTGGGATCCACGGATCCCGTCAACTGCAGTTGGATATCTGCCACGTGAACGCCTTTGGCCAGCGGAGTGAAAGTCACGCTGATGTTGCATTGAGCTCCCCCCGCAATGCTGCCGCCGCACGTATCCGTCTCATGAAATGCCTTTACTCCGCTGCCGTAGATCGCAACCTTCGAGATGGTCACACTTGTGGAAGTCGTGTTGGTTGCCGTAATCACCAGCGGCGAACTGGTGGTATTTACCGTCTGGGGGTTCAGGAAGTTCAACACCGTGTTGGGATTCATGATCACGTGGCTGCCGACCGTGAGGCTGAAATTGAGGGTGGCGTCGGAGGCCAGCGGAGCGGCGAGCGGAATCGTTTCCGTGGCCGTGTCCAGTCCCACGGGCGGCGGAACTTCACTCACCATAATGTAATAAGGAGTGCCTGCGACCGCTCCAAAATTCACGTACGAGGACTCCACTCCAGTCCCGGTGGTAGGCGCATCGTCGTTGCACGCGACCGTTGTCGGAGACGATGGAGAGCCCGTGAATACATATACGCCCGTATCGTAACGGCTGCCCGCGGTGCTGACCGCGTAGTTCTCGCTGATCGTCGGCGTGAACTCGTACCAGACGCTGCGAAACACATTCGCACCGGAAGGCCAGGATCCAGCGCAAGGCGTGCCGGCATTGGCCTGGGCTGGATCTTTGGGAGTCGGATCATTCTGAGGAGTTATTTCGCCTCCCGCGTCACTGCCGGTAAGTTGTTCCGTCGGGTTGGTTGCCGAAGTATCCAGGAAGCTCTTGAACGGCACTTTCTTGATCGTGATGGCATTGGCAAAAAGATCGTTCGTAGCCGCCAGTGCCTTCTTCAGAGTCAGACCGCCGGCGGTCAAAACATTGTTCGAGGAGTCAGTCACCACCGCCAGAAAATTGGCGGCAACAAACGAGGCCGCCTTCAGCACATTCGAGTTGGGATACTTATCGATCTTGGAAAATTCCGAAGGGTAGCCTGCCACCGCGATCGCCAGCGTTCCCGAGCTAAACTGGCTGAAGTCCCAGCGCGTGGTCGTCGTATCCGCCAGGTCGATCGGCGTGGGCTCAATCGCCACTTGACCCGCGCCCAATGCATCCAGGGTGTTGTCGACCGCGACGCAATACGGTATGCCGGTGCCAAACTCGGCTGGAACGCAGGGCACGTACGTGGCGGCATTGAGCTTTGCCCCGATCACGAGAGACTGCAGAGTCATCCCGGCCTCTCCACTGAACTGCACCTGGAAAACCGTGTACTTTTCCGCCGCATTCGAAGTAGTTCCCAGGCCAATGCCCCACAGCGCAGGAGTCACCGTTACCGTGAATCCCGTGCCCGAAAGGGTCACCGAGAGATCGGGATAAGGGTTCGGCGGGTTCGGCTTGTTCGGATCGCTGGTCGGAGTGCAGCCTGCGGGCGGAGACTGAGTGCCATCCAGCTGCGCGAAGAAGGGCGTCGCAGTTGAGGTCGGGCAGAGCTCGGCCGGCACACCCACCACCTCTCCATTTTGCGAACTGGGAACATCTGGCCGGCGAACTGCATAGAGAGGCAGCACGGCCAGAATGCAAGAAAATACCGAAGCACTGACCATAACTTTGAGTTTGAGCATGCGAGTAGCCTTCCTTGAAAGTAATGCGCGCCAGGGCCGGGCGGTTGGGGGGGACGACGTAAAGCAGTTTCTTCGCTTTGCCCGGTTTCGTCAAGCGAATTTGGGTGGGGTCAATTGGCTGACGTGAATTTGACTCGATCAGGCGGCCGGCGGAGCTGCCCCCTGATAACGATCTTCACACCTGATCATGCCCCGCCTGGCTGATCAGCAGCTTGAACCCGGCTCGCTCAGCGCGTTTGCGGATGGAAGAAAGCGCCTGGGTGCGCGATGCTAGCGAAGTGCGTTGGTCGGTCTCGAGTTTCAGCAGAAGCAGCTCCGCTTCGAGCTCCGCAAAATTGCGCCCGTGCTGCTTCGCATCCGCGGGAAGAGTGCGGATTTGTTCGAGTGCCTCAGTCTTGTGACCCGTGGCCGCGAGATACTCCGCGAGGCTCATGCGATTTTCGAAATTCGTGTCCGGATCCTCACTGGCAATCTTTCGAATGCGGTCCGCATACCCTTCGGCCTCCGGCAACCTATGTTCGTCTACGAGGATTCTCAGCAGAATCGAATCCGCAGTCGCCTCGAGATTGGCGTCCGGGGCTTCCTTTAGCTTTTGAATCGCATCGAGAGCCTGTTGTTCGGCTTCCGGCAGCCGATGCCGTTCCAGGTTGATCTGCGCCAGCGACATCGATCCGAGGGCAACTCCGGGCTTGTCTTTTTGCTCGGTGCTGATCTTGATGGCCTCGCGGTAGGAGGTTTCTGCGGCATCAAGTTCACCGCGGCGAAACTGAACGTCCCCCATATTAAAGAGGCAGGTCGCGACTTCCGTGGGATTGCCGTTTGCCCTCCGCAACTTCAATACTTTTTCATAAGCTGCCAGCGCGCTCCCGGAGTCGGTTTCCGACTGAATTTCCGCCAGATTGCTCAAGGCCGTGGCCTCAATCACTGTGTTCCCCAGGTTCTGCGCCAGGGCCAGAGCCTCACGAAGCTCCTGCCCGGCCTCCACTGGATGGCCTCCTGAGGAGAGCACCTCTCCCTTGAGAATGTGTGCTTCTGCTTCGTCTTCCTCGTCGCGAATAGAACCGGCGACTTGCAATGCGGTGTCGATGTAGTCCTGCGCTTCCTGGGGCTTGCCCATACGGACCAGAACTCCGGCCATATTCACGTTCGCTCCCACCAGATCTTTTTGAGCGCCCGCCTTTCGCTGAATTTGGATTACGCGTTCGAACTGCTCTTTCGCCTCAGCGTAGCGGCCACGATCCCGCAGCCAGGTGGCAACATCGTTGAGGGCAACGGCGGCATTGGCGCTGTCGCCGAATGCCGAAAAAAGAGCCTCCGCCTGGTTGCAGGCTGCGATCGCATCCTCCACGTGACCCAGGTTGCGATGCGCCCAGCAAAGCTCACGCTCCGCGCTGGCCTGCATCAATTTCGCGTTGCCCTTCTGTGCCTCGCTGAGGGCCAGTTGAGCTGATTGCAGTTCATTCGCGAAATCGTTCATCGTTGCATAGACCTTCGCCCTGGCGATCTCAATGCGGGGATCGCTGTTCATCGGCGGCCGCAATCCCGCGAGCTGGTTCAAGGTATCGAGCGCGGCCTTGGGCTTCGATCCTTCAGCTTGAACTTTGGCCAGCTGCAGTCCATAGTTCAGTTGCGGATAATGCGGGAACAGCAAGCTGTAGTCCTTGATCGCAGCTTCCCAATCCTGCGTCATTTCTTCGGCCCGCGCCCGCGCGAGCACGATGTCTTCGAAGGGAAGCGGCGTTTTTCCGGCGAGATCCGCGGCCTTCTTCGCTTCCTCGGCAGCCTCGGGATCATGCTTCAACAAAGACCACGTATCAGCCAGCGCCGAGTGTATGGCGACGTTGTCCGGTTCCTCTTGCTCAGCTTTTTTCAGCAGGTCCAGCGCAGCCGTCGCGTCCAGCGAACGCAGCTTGTCGAGCGCCTCGAAATACAGCTTCCGTGCTTCAGGCTTGCTCGGATAAAGATTCTGCACTTGAGATGCTTCCCCCGCGGGTAGTCCAGCTTTTCCGAGTTTGTCCCTGACCTCGGCCGCAATCTCAGTGACCAGCTTGCCGTAATCCGTCTCACTCCCGCTTTGGTGAAACGTGCTCAGAGTTTTTTCTGCAGAATCTTCAAGGCGTAAATCGATTGTGAGATTCTTCTCCGGCGACTCAGCATCTATGTGGTAGGTGCCGAGCAGAACGTAGTTGGCGCCAACGGCCTGGCGCACTTTGGAAAGATTCCCGCTGTCGAGATTCTGTGGTGGAGCGATGGAGAATTCAGTGCGGACCCGGGCCAGTTCGTCCGTGGGCACTGTCTGCACGCCGCCAGACCCTCCCACATCAGAGGCGCCCAGGTCGGCCGTGAGCGATTCACTTAAATCCGTGGCCAGCCAGTCGTACGCCGAGTCCCCGGAATTGTTCTTAAAACCGGCGACCACTACCAGCGGCTGCACGGCAGGGTGCAGAGTTCGCCACTCGTAAATCCCCATGGCAGCCAGCGCAATGAGAATGAGAATCAGTGCGCCCGAAATTTTTGCGACCGCGGAACGGCTGGTCTTCGCACTCAGCTGGACGCCGTGGGCTTCAGGGACGACGTGCCGCGGGCTAATGGTCGACGCAGTGATAGGCTGCGGGAGATTCTCCGCCAGCGCCGTCGTCACATCGCGCGCACTCGCGAAACGATCCGCCGGGTCGCGCGCCAGGCAACGAAGGATTACCGATTCACAAGCCGGGCTCAAATCAGGAGCAAAGTCGCGCGGAGGGCGTGGAGGCTCGCTCAGCCGTTTGAAGGCGGACGATAGCGGGTTATCGCCCGCGAAAGCCCTGCCGCCAGTGATCATCTCGTAGATCACCAGCCCCAGCGCGTAAATGTCGGACGCGTTCGTCGCCGGCCGGCCTTCCAGTTGCTCCGGCGCCATATATGCCGGCGTTCCCAAAATTCCCTGGCCCGTCGACACCGAGACACCTTCATCCGACGCCAGCGATTGCAGGGCGAGCCCGAAATCGGTGACCACTGCACGCTCTGCGGCCGTCCCGGATCCCGCCACCAGAACCACGTTTCCCGGCTTAAAGTCGCGATGCACAATTCCCACGTCGTGCGCCGCCGCCAGAGCCGACGCCATCTGCCCCACCAGCGGCAGCGCCTCGCTCATGCTCATCCCAGTGCCGTCCTTCATGCGGGCGGCCAGAGTTTTTCCCCGCAGCAACTCCATGCTGATGAAAACAATTTCTTCCTTCACGCTGCCGTCGTCGGGTTTATGCCGGAACAGGTCGAAAATCCGGCAGACGTTGGGATGAGTTACTTTTCGAGCCAGGTAAACTTCGCGCTTGAAGCGCGCCATGGCGTTAGGCTGCACCAGAATATCCGGCCGGATCGTTTTTACCGCGACTCGCTCGCGCAGTTCCTGATCTTCCGCCTCATACACCTCGCCCATGCCCCCACCGGCGATGTAACGGACGATGCGGAATCGTCCAGCCAGCACCTGAGACTCCGAAAGTTGCTGGTTCCTGGCCGCAGGCTCCGGAATGAAATCGCCCAGCGACACCGTAGGGAGCTCCGCGGGCAGAAATAATGATGCGGCCTCGTCGTATTCCGCGAGCAGTCGCGCCACTTCAGCGCACACGCTCGCGTCCGGGCAGCGCGCCTTCAGGAACGAGGATCGGTTCGCCGCGTCCTCTTCCAGGGCAGCTTTAAACAGCGCTTTCACTGCCTCCCAATTGTCCTGCTGTGTGGCCATGGATCGCTTTCATCTCTCCGTGGAGTCGGGCCTTGGCCATGCTCCAATCCCGGTTCACCGATGCCATCAACTGGGACGCCATTCTAACCCAGTTCCAGCCGCACGCCGTATCCTTCGCCCAAACAGGCAGCCGGTCCGCTCGACAATGGAGAAGAAGAATCATCAACCACGGGGCGAGGCAAGCTGTACTTGATGGTGAAAGTCCTCAAAGCTCCACGTACAACGTCCGCTATAATTTACAAATCTTCTTTACTATGCGAACCCGGTGGGGCGTTTGTTTGGGGCTGTTGCTGGCGCCGTTTTCGCTGGCGCAGATTGCTCCTCCCAAGCTTCCTCTGGCACCATCTCCCCCGTCATCTTTCGTTCCCCGATTCGAGGACATCGCCCAGAAGGCCGGCCTCACCGTCCCTCACATTTCTTCGGCGGACAAGAAATATATTGTCGAATCCATGAGCGGCGGCGTGGGCCTCATCGACTGCGATAACGACGGCAAACTCGACATCCTCACCGTGAACGGATCCACGGTGGAGCGCTACAAGCAAGGCGGCGATCTGATGGTCACGCTCTATCATCAGGATGCAGACTCAGGCGGAAATGGTTCGACCGGGAATGACCCCAAGTTTACTGACATCACCAGCGCCGCGGGCCTCACCCGCAAAGGTTGGGGCATGGGTGTTGCCGTGGCCGATTATGACAACGATGGCCTCGACGATATTTACGTCACCGGATTTGGCGGCAACGTGCTCTATCACAACCTGGGCAATTGCAAGTTTGAGGATGTGACCGAAAAAGCCGGAGTGCGCGGCGGCGGCTTCAGCACCGGCGCGGCCTGGGGTGATTACGATCGCGACGGCCATGTCGACCTGTTCGTCTCGCGCTACGTCCACGTCGAAGTCGACAAGTTGCCGGAGTTCGGCAATGATCCGCGCTTCTGCCGGTTTAAGGGAGTGCTGGTGCAGTGCGGCCCGTGGGGTCTGCCGGGCGAATCTGATTTGCTGTTTCACAACAAAGGCGATGGAACGTTTGAAGAAGTTTCGAAGAAAGCCGGAGTCGACGATCCGCATCATTACTACGGATTGGGCGCGACCTGGGGAGACTACGACAACGACGGCTGGCCAGATCTCTACGTGGCCAACGATGCCGGACCGAACTTTCTCTATAAGAATAAACACGATGGCACGTTCGAAGATATCGGCTTGCTTTCGGGCGTTGCACTGAGCGGAGACGGCGTGCAGCAAGGGTCGATGGGCGTGACCTGGGGAGATTACTTGCACGAAGGCCGCCTTTCCATGTTCGTCACAAATTTTGTGGAGCAAGGGTCGGTGCTCTATCACAATCTGGGAAACGACAGTTTTGCGGACGTGAGCGTGCGGGCCAAGGTGATGAAGCCGACTTATCCGTATGTGAGTTGGGGAACTTCGTTTTTCGATATGGATAACGACGGCTGGCTCGATCTATTCGTGGCCAATGGCCATGTTTATCCGCAGGTGGATACCATCCCCGGCGGCACGCACTACCGCCAGCCGATGAATTTGTTTCGCAACCATCGCGATGGCACGTTTGAAGATGTATCTTCCGCGCTGGCGGCGATGCCTCCGCAATCGCGGCGGGGCGCGGCGTTCGGAGACATCAACAACGACGGCAACGTGGACATTGTGGTGCTCAACGCGGGAGAGCCGCCGTCATTGCTGATGAATCGCAATAATGGTTCGAATCACCGTGTTCTGTTCAAGTTGATTGGAACCAGGAGCAACAAAGCTGCGATCGGCGCGCGCGTGACGGTGAAGGCCGGGACGTTCGTGCAGTTCGACGAAGTGCGCGGTGGGGCGAGTTACATTTCGCAGAATGATTTGCGGCTGCACTTTGGGCTGGCTGCGAATGACAAGATGCAGGAGGTTACGATTCGCTGGCCGAATGGCGGAAGTGAAGTGCTGCACGACGTTCCCGCGGATTTCATCTACACCATCGTCGAGGGAGCAGGAATTCAGAAGAAAGTGGCGCTTCCGCCCTTGTCGCAACACTGAGCCCGGGAATTCCAATTCCTATTCGATCCCCAGTTGTTTCTGGATTTGCTCCAGCGGCACACCTTTCGTTTCCGGAACCATTGTCTTTACCCAAACGAGTTGAAGAACCATCATGCCGGCGAAAAACGAGAAAACGTAGCCGGGTGGGAAAGACGAAACCATCCTCGGGAAGAACGTTGTGAGCAGGGCGGCGAAGATCCAGTGAGTGAAGCTGCCCAACGTCTGTCCTTCCGCGCGATGACGGTTGGGAAATATCTCGGAAATAAAAACCCAAATGACCGCGCCCTGGCCGACCGCATGGGCAGCGATGAAGGCGAAGATGCAAGCCGGCACGATCGAGAAGTGTTGTGAAAAAAATGCCCATGCGACCAGACCGAGCGAGGCGATGTAGCCGAACGAGCCGATATAGAGAAGGGTGCGGCGTCCCAGGCGGTCAATCAGCCAGAGACCGACGAAAGTAAAAACGAGATTGGTGACGCCGATCCCGATCGATTGCAGCAGCGCGGCCTTTGCGCCGAGTCCGGTCAGTTCGAAGATGCGCGGGGCGAAGTACAAAATCGCATTGATGCCGGAGAGTTGATTGAAGAAGGCAATCAAGATTGCGAGCAAGATTGGTTTCTGAAGACGCCTCGTCCAGAAATGTCCTGACGATACTTGCTCGGAGGACGCCGCGGTAATCGCGTCGGCTTGGGCTGCAATTTCGGTTTTTGGAACGTCAGGCTCAATGCGTTGCAGCACTTCGAGCGCGGCCTCGCGGTCGCCCTTCCTGCTGAGCAGCCAGCGAGGACTTTCGGGAAGGCCGAGGCAGAACAAGGCGTAAAGCAGCGACGGGAATGCGGCCACGCCCAGCATCCAGCGCCAGGCATTCTCGCCGATGCCTGCCAGCAGGGCGTTCGAAACGAATGCGATCAGGATGCCGAAAACAATGTTGAACTGGAACATACCAGCTAGTCGTCCTCGATACTTCGGCGGCGCGATCTCGGAGATGTACATGGGGGCAACCACGGTCGAGATGCCGATGCCCAATCCCCCGATGACGCGCGCGATAATAAAAATGGCAACGTTGGGCGCCAGGCCGGAGCCTACCGCGCCGACGAAATAAAGAACGCCGATCCACAGCAGCGTGGCTTTGCGTCCGAACCGGTCGGCGGGCCAGCCCCCGAGCAGCGAGCCAACCACGGTGCCATAAAGCGCCGAGGCCATGGCGATGCCGTGCAGGTCGGGGCTTAGTCCCCAGAGCGCCTGAATTGTTTTCTCAGCGCCGGAAATGACGACCGTGTCGAAACCGAAAAGAAATCCGGCGAGTGCCGACGTCAGCGACCAGAAGAAAATGCGAGCGTTCATAAGTGAGAACTCAGAACTAGTTCATTCCTTCGTCAGCGGATACCCTTTTTCCCGCCAGTCGCGGATGCCCCCGTCCATCGAGATCACGTCGGTATAGCCCATTTTCTGCAGATTGTCTGCGGCGAGCGCGGAGCGGAAGCCGCCCCCGCAATAAAGCACCATCTCGATATTCAGCGCAGGCACGCGCGCCTCAATGTCGCGTTCGATGATGCCCTTGCCAAGATGGATGGCGCCCGGCAGATGATCTTTAGCGAACTCGCTTTCTTCGCGCACGTCGATCAGCAGAAACTTTTCGCCCCGATCCATCCTCGACTTTACTTCGCTGACGTTGGTTTCGCGGACGCGCGTCTTGGCGTCGTCCACAATTTTCAAAAAGCGCGGAGGATGCTGGTGAGCCATAAATCTCCTTAATCAATCCGGCGATGAACATCCTACCAAGCGCCGCTCGATTGTGCGACAGGCGGAAAAAGACAGCACCGGCGGCCCTTCGTGGTTCCTACAACTTCAGTTAGCATAAGTCCGTGGACTTGAAGGAACCCACGCGGCGGATCGGCCTGGCTCGTGCGCTTTCCAAACTGGGCTATTGCTCGCGGTCGCGAGCGGCGGAATTGATTCGCGACGGGCGCGTCCGCCTGAACGCAGTCGTCCGGCGCGATCCGGAGACGCCGGTCCATCTGACGCGTGACCGCATCTTAGTAGATGACCGAGCGATTGAAGCTGGCGAGAAAATTTATCTCATGATGAACAAGCCGCGCGGCCTGATCACTACTGCCGCCGACGAGGAAGGCCGCGAGACGGTGTATTCGCTTCTCAGGAAATCAGGTTCCGCGGCACAAGGTATGAATTCTTCGGGGGCATCGCCGCGAGTCAATTCCGAATGGGTAGCTCCCGTTGGGCGCCTCGACAAAGCCAGCGAAGGCCTGCTGCTGCTGACCAACGATTCAGAGTGGGGCGCCCGCGTGGCCGCGCCGGAGACTCACCTGCACAAGACCTATCACGTGCAGATCGCGCGAGTTGCGGACGGAACGTTGATTGCTGCGCTGAAAGCAGGTGTGAAGGCAGCAGGGCATTCCGGCGCGCGTTCCGGCGAGAAGTCCGTTGAGGAGTCTGGCGACGCCGAAACCTTGCGCGCCCGTCACGTCAGCCTGCTGCGCTCGGGCCATAAAAACTGTTGGCTTGAAATCGTTCTGACCGAAGGCAAGAATCGCCAGATTCGGCGCATGCTGCAGGCTCTGGGAGTAGACGTGCTCCGGCTGGTGCGCGTGGCGATCGGGCCGCTCCCGTTGGGGAAACTCGCGAAAGGCGCCTTTCGACCGCTGACTATCGATGAAAAGAAGATGCTGGATCGTGCCCTGCAAGCAAGAACTCAATGAGCGATCTGACCTTTCTTTCTGCGGTCACCATGGCGGAAAGCATCCGCAAAAGAGATATTTCCTCGGTCGAACTCGTCGAGGCTCACCTCGCGAAAATCGACCGGCTGAATCCGAAGCTGAATGCTTTCGTTCATGTCGACGCGGCGCGCGTTCGGCATGAGGCGCGGGCTGCGGAATCTGCCGTGTCACACCAAAAAACTTCGGACAGCACGCTCGGCCCGCTGCACGGTGTTCCTATCAGCATCAAGACTTCACTGGAAGTTGCCGGTTTGCATTGCGAGTCGGGAACGCGGCTGCGCGCTGGATTCGTCGCCATGCACGATGCGCCGCTCGTCGCTCGCCTGAAAAATGCCGGCGCGATCGTCCTCGGCGTCACCAACACGCCCGAACTCCTCATGGCGTGGGAGACGGATAATCTGCTTTACGGCCGCACCAACAGCCCGTGGGATCTGGAGCGCACGCCCGGCGGGTCGAGCGGGGGCGAGGCCGCGGCTATTGCCGCAGGAATGTCAGCGGGCGGAGTGGGCAGCGACGGCGGCGGCTCCATTCGCGTGCCCGCGCACTTCACCGGTATCTGCGGACTCAAGCCTACGCCCGGAAGAATTCCTGCCACCGGGCACTATCCCGTGTCCGGCGGGCCATTTGCGATGATTGGCGTGGTCGGTCCCATGGCACGAACCGTTGCTGATCTGAAGCTGTTGTTCGGAGTGATGCAGGGCCCCGACGATGGCGACAGCTGCGCGGCTCCCGTGCCGCTGCGCTGGCCGAGCGATGAAGAGGCAAGAAAGCTGACAGTGGGATATTTCGAAGACGATGGCCGAACGCCCGTCACGCCGGAAACCCGCGCGGCTGTGCGCACAGCCGCAGAAGCCTTGCGCCGCACGGGATTTCAGGTAGAACCTTTTCGTCCCGCAGGTCTCGACGAAGCGCGCGAACTGTGGAGGAAATTCTTCGTTGTGGCGGGAGGAATGCTCATCCGTCCTATGTTTCACGGCCGCGAACACGATCGCAGTCCGATTCTGAAACAATTTCTAGAAATGTCCGCCGCGGAGCCGCCGCTCACGGCGGAAACACTTCTCGACGCCTGGATTCGTCGCGACGCTCTTCGCGCTGAGTTCCTCGCGCAAATGCGGAAGTACGCCATCCTTCTATGTCCGGCAGCGGCCGTTCCTGCTTTCCGACACGGTGAGCGCAGCTGGCGGGTCGAAGGCAAGACCGTGAGCTACCTTGATGCCTGGAGCTACACCGAGTGGTTCAACCTGCTCGGCAATCCCGCTGCAGTGGTTCCCGTCGGTCGCTCACCCGAAGGCTTGCCCATCGGCGTGCAGATTGTCGGCAGGCCCTGGGAAGAAGAACAAGTGTTAGCAGTCGCCGCCGCGATGGAAAAGGAATGTGGCGCTTGGAGACGCCCAACCATTGTGTGAACGAACCTCTGAAAACAGGGAAGGGCACGACTTAAGTCGTGCCGATGCAACTTCCGGGAGAGCCTCCGGCTTTAGCCGCTGAGGTCCGCTCTGTGGTTAAATCCTTGTGATGACTCCTCGAATTTCAGCCGCTCTAGCCGGCATCGTCCTGGCCGCCTTTGGCGTGTTCGCGCGCGCCCCACAGGCTCAGCCAAAAGCCGCGAATCCCATCGAAGCCGCGCGCCAGAATAATCTGGGTTGCGCCTACATGAACCAGCAGCTTTTCGAGAAAGGCCTAAAGTCCTTTCAGCAGGCGGTGGAACTTGATCCCAAGCTGGCGATTGCGCGCCTGAATGAAGCTATCGCTTACCTGAATCTGCAGAGAGTGGACGAAGCGAAAGCCGCGCTGGAAGCCGCGCTCAAGCAGTATCCGAAAAATCCCAACGCCTGGTACAACCTCGGCATGCTGGCCAAGAACACCGGCGACGCGCCGGCCGCCATCGACGCTTTCAAGCGCGTCATCGAGATCGACCCGAGCGACCCCGACACCTGGTATTTTTTGGGCACGGCATATGTCCAGGCCAAACAATTTTCCCAGGCCATCGAAGCCTTCCAGCACGCGCTGCAACTCAACCCGCTGCACGCTTCCGCCGTGTTCGGATTGTCGCGCGCCTACCAGCAATCCGGCGACGTCGACCACGCCCGCGAGTATCTCAAGAAATTCCAGTACATCACGCAAAACAAAATCGGCGCACCGATGAGCCTGGCCTACGGCGAGCAGGGCCAGTACTCGCGCGCAGTGGAATCGGCGTCGGCAGTATTGAAAGCACCGGCGCAGATCAAAGTGCGGTTCGTGGATGTGACCAAAGAAGCGGGGATCATCTCAAAACCGGAAGTGCCAGCTGCCGATGCGATTAAGGATGAAGGTCCGGCGGCCGGGGCCTGTTTCTTTGACTACGATGCGGATGGCAAGCCCGATCTCTTTCTGGCTGACAACGGCCCGCAGGGAGGCATGGTCCTCTATCACAACTTGGGCGATGGCAAATTTGAAGATGTAACCAAACGAGCCGGACTAGACACCGGCGTTCGTGCCCGCAGTTGCACAGCTGGCGACTATGACAACGATGGTTTTGTCGACCTAGTTGTGAGTCGTGATAAAGGAATTCTGCTGCTACACAATGAGAAGAATGGGACCTTCAAGGATGTGGCCGAGACGTCGGGAATCAAGAGTATGGCCATCGAAGGGCTCACCTTTGTTGATTACGACCACGACGGCGACTTGGACCTATACGGTGCCGGCGGAATGTGGGAGTGCATGGGCAACTGCACTGGTTCGAGCGCTGTCTGGCGAAATAATGGTAATGGGTCGTTTGCGGTCGTTGATATCGGCGTTTCGACATCAGGTTGGGCAAGCGCTGCGATCGGAACCGACTACAACAACGACAGAGCCGTGGACCTCCTGGTGGCAGACTGGGAGGGCGGAACGATCTTCCAAAATCCCCGTGAAGGTAAGTTCAAACCTCTGCACCCGTTCACCCTCTCGGCGGGTGCCGATGGAAGGCGACCGGCTTCGATACCAACCGTTGGAGTGACGGCATTCGATTTCGACCACGACGGCTGGATGGACATTGCCTTCACACACAATGGCTCGCCGGGCCTCACGCTCTGGCGCAACAATCATGGCAAAAGCTTCGATCGCGTCCCGCTGCCGGAAACCAACTGGGTCCGTGCATTCGGCGTCGCCGCCATCGACTACGACAACGATGGCTGGGTCGACCTCGTCGCAGTCGGCGAAACCAAAGAAGGCAAAGGCGAAGTGCGCCTGTTCCGCAATCTCGGTCCTGACGGATTCAAAGACGTCACCGCCGACGTTGGTCTCGACAAGATTCAGCTCAAAGATCCGCGCGCCATCATCACCGGCGACTACAACGGCGACGGCGCCACCGACCTCCTCATCACGCAGAACCACGGTCCTGCCGTGCTGCTACGCAACGAAGGCGGCAATCACAATCACTGGCTGCGGCTCTCGCTCAAGGGACTGAACGACAACAAGTCTGCCATCGGCACGAAAGTGGAAGTCTTCTCCGGTGGCAACCGCCAGAAGTTTGAAATCTATGGATCGAACGGATATCTCGGCCAGAATTCCACCGACATCGTGGTCGGCCTGGGCGATGCCAAAGAAGCCGACGTCGTGCGCATGACGTGGCCGACCGGGGTTTTGCAGGATGAAATCAATGTCGCCGGCGACAAGCAGCAAAACTTCCTCGAAATCGATCGCCGCGGCAGTTCCTGCCCCACGCTGTTTGTCTGGAACGGCGAGCGCTACGAGTTCGTTGCTGACATGCTAGGCGCGGGCGTGGTCGGCCACTGGATCGGCCCCAACCAGCGCGACATTCCGCGTCCGGTGGAGTGGGTCAAGATCGATCGCAGCGCCATTCGCGACAAAGACAACAAGCTCAGCTTCCGCTTCATGGAGCCGCTCGAAGAAGCTGTCTATCTCGATCAAGTGCGGCTGCTGGCTGTCGATCATCCGGCTGATGTCGAGGTTTATCCCAACGAATATTTCGCGTCGAACCCGCCGTATCCGCAATTCAAGGTCGTCGTCAGCCGCGACGCCAGGCCCCCAGCCGCCGCGTGGGACGAACATGGCCACAACGTTCTTCCCGATCTGCTGGCGCATCGTTACTTCGGCGACTTCGCGCTCACGCAGTTTCAAGGCTTCGCCAAGCCCCACAGCTTGACGCTCGATTTGGGTGAGGCTTACCGCGGCGGTCCGCTGTGGCTTCTCATGCACGGCGAAGTGGAATACTTTTCGGCGAACAGCATGTACGCAGCGTCGCAAGCCGGCGTGCAGGCGATTTCTCCCTACGTCGAAGCGCTGGTCGGAGATGATGGGGGCGCGAACAGAAAGTGGAAGCGCGTGATCGACGACATGGGCTTTCCCGCCGGCGGCCCGCGCACCATGACCGCCGATCTCACCGGCAAGCTGCCCCTCGGGACAAAGAAGATTCGCATCACCACGAACCTGCAGGTTTACTGGGACAACATTCTGGTCGACCGCACGAAACAGGATGAGCGCAACCAAGCCCAAAGTCCGCGCCTGACGCCAGTTCCCTTAGTCCACGCCAACCTGGAGAATCACGGCTACCCGCTGAAGATCGAGGGCACTCCTCCCGGCAATGTGCAGTACATCTACGAAAAAGTCAGCGCCATCGGCCCCTACACTCGACCTGCGGGAACTTACACCCGCTACGGCGACGTGCTGCCCTTGCTCACCGCGACCGACGACAAACTCGCTGTATTCGGCTCAGGAGACGAGGTGAGCTTAGACTTCGATCCGTTGAACTTGCCCGCGCTTCCTAAGGGATGGGTCCGCGACTATTTCTTCGCCGCCAACGGTTACGAAAAAGATATGGATTTCTACGCCGCCGAAGGCAACTACGTGGCGCCGCTTCCATTCCTCAGCATGGGCGATTATCCCTACGCTCCGAAGAAGTCGTTCCCGCTCGACGACGCGCACGTCAATTACCTTCTCGAATACAACACGCGCCACATGTCCGGCAACGAGCAGCGCGGATACTCGTTCGACTACGGCGAGAAGTGAGTCCCCTGAGGCTGGAATGTGGCGAGTGTCAGATATCAGATCGTAGAGAATCGTTTTAATATTGACATATTTGCCCCCGCCGTAATTCAATAGCCGGACCCATGGAAACCTCGGCAGCTTCCTCCTCCGCCCCGCGCCTGCGCCGCACGCTCACGCTTTGGGACTTGATCCTCTACGGAATCATTGTGATTCAGCCCGTGGCGCCCATGTCGGTGTTTGGCGTGCTCAGCGACACGGGCCACGGACACGTCGTCACCACTCTCCTCATCGCCATGGTGGCGATGTTGTTTACCGCTTTCAGCTACGGTCGCATGGCGCGGGCGTATCCCAGTGCTGGATCCGCGTTTACTTACGTGGGGCAGGAGATCAACCCGGCTCTCGGCTATGTCACGGGTTGGAGCATGGTGATGGACTACATCCTCAACCCGATGATCTGTATCATCTGGTGCAGTCAGCAGGCTTTTGTTTTTGCGCCCGGAATTCCGTATTGGAGTTGGGCTATCTTTTTTGGAGCAGTCTTCACATTCCTGAATCTTCAGGGCATTAAGACCTCGGCTCGAGTCAACACTCTGCTTGCGGCAGGAATGGGTGCGGTAGTGGCGATTTTCTTCATGGTCGCCATCCGCTACATCACCGGTCATCCCCACGATGGCGCTTCGTTTTTTACTCGCCCCTTTTACGATCCGCAGCTTTGGAACACGAAAGCTGTTTTGGGGGCAACATCGATCGCAGTGCTGAGCTACATCGGATTCGACGGCATTTCTACGCTCTCGGAAGAAGCGGAGAATCCGCGGCGCAACATCCTGCTGGCCACTGTGCTCACGTGTTTTGTGATCGGGATTCTTTCCGCCCTCGAGGTCTACGCCGCACAGTTGATTTGGCCCGCCACCCAGCCCTTTCCGAACACCGACACAGCCTTTACGTTTGTCGCAGGTCGCGCCTGGAAACCTATGTTCGCGATCCTCGGCTTCACCCTGCTGGTGGCCAACTTTGGGTCAGGGATGGGCGCGCAGATTGGCGCGGCCCGACTGCTCTACGGTATGGGACGCAGCAAGGCATTGCCGCAGTCGTTCTTCGGAAAGGTTGATCCCAAGCGGCACGTTCCGCGCAATAATGTTCTCTTCGTTGGGGGCATCGCTCTGGTTGGAGCGCTGCTGGTGAGCTTCGGTCTGTTCAGCTACGGACTGGGGGCCGAGATGCTCAACTTTGGAGCACTCATCGCCTTCATGGGAGTGAATCTGGCGGCGTTCGTTCGCTACTACGTTCGCGAGCGCAAGAACAATCCATGGCCGCCCCTGCTGCTCACGGCGCTGGTGATCGCTCTGGTCCTGTGGCCGAATTCGAATTGGACCGTGTTAGCTGCCGCGGGAACGGCATTGGCGATCCTCGCCGTATGGGCGCCTCCGTTGGCTGGGTTTACGATTTGCTTTTTTCTCTGGAAAAATTTGAGTTGGAAAGCCTGGATCGTTGGCGGCATATGGATGATTGTTGGCATCGCCTTTGGAGCCTGGAAAACGCAGGGTTTCCGCGGCGACTTGGTGAACTTCGACCTCCCGGCCGAGGGAGAGTGACAAGCGATGTCGGATTGACGAACCAGGCGATTGCAGGAGCGCTTCCATGCTGGGTTCCACGAACATTGTTGCTTTTGTTCCCACCAAAGATTCCGAGGAGGCGCGGGCTTTTTACGAAGGCGTGTTGGGGCTGCGCTTCGTCAAAGATGACGGCTTCGCGATGGTGCTTGACGCGAATGGAATCATGATTCGCGTGGCCAAAGTTCCACAGTTCACGCCCGCGCAGTTCACCATTCTGGGCTGGCAGGTGAATGACATCGCGAAGGTTGTGGAGGGGCTACAGAAAAATGGCGTGCGCTGCGAAATCTTCGGTTTCTTCAAACAGGACGAACTGGGAATCTGGACCGCGCCCACGGGAGACAAAGTAGCCTGGTTCAAAGATCCCGACGGAAATATCCTCTCGGTTTCCGAGCACGTGTAATCCTTGCCGTCCGTGTGGCGCGGGCACTCCTGCCCGCGAAATCTAACCACGAGCAAGGTTCTGACTCGCTTCTAAAAACATCGAATTCTCGACACGGTCTGAGTCTTAGCCCGAAAGTTTTCCGGCGGTGGTTGCGCCAGGCGTTCCTCTTCTACTCCGACTCCACGTTCCACCCGCTGACTTCAACCACTGGCTTGGCCGCGCCCAGTTCGCTGGCTCGGTAAGTTGCTGTAGTCTCACGCTTCTCACCGGGCAACAGGGAAAAATAATTGTCTTCCCACACGACTGGCAAAATCTCTTCGCCCTTCGCGCCCTTCGCTACTTTTAAGTGCACAAAGAACGCAAGGCTCTCGCTCGGATTCTCGACCATCACGCGCGTGATTTCTTCTTCGCCCTTTTTCTCGCTATGTTCGTTGATCTTCAGTTTTACTTTCGGAAGCTGCGACAGCGCAGTGTAGTCGGCGAAGGACTCGGTGGGCGTCATCCACCAGGTCGATTTTTTCCAGTCGAGCGTCTCGGGCTTGGTGGAGAGCCAGTAGAAATTCGAGCCCACCACTTTTCCCGCTGCGTCCTGAAGCCGCAGCACTACGAAATACGTCGAGCTCAGGCCCGCGACATCCGGCAACGCGAAAACCTTTTTCGTACTGTCAGCAGGGGCGTCGAGAGAGTCCATGTGCGAAAACTTCTCCGTCATGTCGAGGTTGTAAATCTTGGTGGAGAGCTTCAACCCTTTTACGTCTTCATACTGGCTGCTGACGAGCCAGATCGCGTGATCGTCATAGCCATAGACGGGATGCAGCGCTTCCATCGCGCGCTTTGCGCCAAAGTAGCCTCCGCCGGGCCGCAAATAGTAATCGTACAAATGCCAGATCATCGAAGGCCAGGCATTGTTCAGCATCCACTGAATCACGCCGGTCGACTCATACTTGTTGCGGCTGTACGCTTCATACATCGCGCGAACGCCTTCATAGGTTTGCATCTGCGACTTCACCGCGAAATCTTCCACGCTGTCCGATTTTCCGTAGCGATTTTCCAGCGCATCACTGAACACCTTGATGTTCTTGAACTCGCCTCCGCCGGCGTGATAGTTCCACACATCGTCAATCGGCCAGAGATGATCTTTACCCACCATGGCGCGGATGCTTTCGATCGGCGGAACCGCAGGTCCCATGCTGGTTTCGGTATCAAAGCCATAACCTCCGCCGCAACCTCCCGCATTGCACAGCTTCCGTCCCGGTTGTCCTGCGGGCGTGTCCACTTCCCAATAACTCGGCGCGACATATTCGTAGGGGCCGCTCATCTTCACGCCACTATCGCCGGTCACGCTGGTTTCTTTACCCGTTGCGGAGGAGACCACCGGATTCGGCCACAGCAGCTGCTTTTCAATGTCGAGATACATCTGCTCCACATCCGGCGGCGGCGGATTGTCGCTGCCGTTCAGCCACATCACCAGGCTGGGATGGCTGCGTAACCGGTAGATCTGGTCGCGCAGCGATTGTTTCGCGATTTCAAAGTCGGCAGGTTTCCAGCGCGGCCAGCGCTCCCAGAAATCACAGCAGCACCATCCCGCCATCACCAGGATTCCCTTGCGGTCGGCCAGGTCGAAGAACTCGTGCGTCTCCAGCTTGCCTTCGAGCCGAATGGTGTTCAGTCCCATGTCGCTGACGTAGCGGAATTCATCTTCGAGGCGCTGCGAGTTTTCCCGGAGCATCATGTCGGTAGTCCAGCCGCCACCTCGAATCAGGATGTTCTTGCCGTTGACATGAAAGGCACGGCCGCCGACCGAGTTCAAGTCGGAAGTGATTTCGCGAATCCCGAAGCGGCTTTCAGACCGGTCGCTGACCTCTCCATTCACCACAAACTCAACGGCCAGTGGATAGAGATTGGGCTTGCCCATCTGTGTCGGCCACCACAGCCGCGGATTAGAAAACGCCAGCTGCGGGTATTGCTCGGGAGTGAACGTGACGTCCTTGGTTTCGTGCGGAGCGAGTTCCACGTCCTGCTCGAAACTGACTTTTTCGATCTGGCCCTTAAGCTTGCCTTTCACCGCCTGACCAGTGCCGTTCTTCACTTGAGCGGTAACTGTGAGCTGCGCGCGATCGTTCGCGGGCAGGTTCAGCTTCGACACCACCGTGGGATAACGCAGCGCCGCCGGGCCGCTGGTGGTTAGATAAACCTCGCGCCACAAGCCCATGTTCTTATCCGGCGGCGCGGGATTCCAATCGACAAACGTGATGGCAAGGTCATTCTCGGTCGGAGCCCACACCTGCACCGCCAGCGCGTTGTCGCCGCCAGCATTCACCGCGTCGGTCACGTTGAATTCATAAGTGCGCCACGCGCCGGCCACATCATTGGAGTTGGCGATCTGTTTGCCGTTCAGCCAGATGGCCGCGCGGTAATTGATGCCCTTAAAATTCAACCAGACCGTCTTGCCTTTGTAAGAAGCAGGCACTGCGAATTGCTTGCGGTACCACCACGAAACCGCATAGGGACTGTCCGTCTGCATCGGGATGTTCGCGAAATTTCCTCCGATCGGATATGTGACCCCGGCGAACTGCCGCAGATTCGTGCCGAAGAATGGATCAGGTAGAGCATGACTTTTCACCAGCGCCGCAACCACCGTAGTCGGCACGGTCACGTCCTGCCAGCCCGTTGCTGTGAACTGCGCCGTGGAGATGACTTCTCCCTTGGCTTCGACCTTCGACGAAGACTGCAGCGACCAGCCCTCGCGTAGCGGCTGTTTCGCCACGTCTTGTGCGCTCGCTTCCTGCGAGACCGCGGGCTGAATCAGAATGGTTTGAATCAGAAATGAAGCCAGAAGGAATTGGGCGAGAACAGAAACTGTGATTGCCAGCCGCTTGCCTGAGTTCATGATGCTCCCTTGCGTTCTTCGTCGCGATCGTCGAATACGGATCGTCCGCCCGCTGACGTTGCTCGTGAGTGGATTCTTGCGGGGCTCCGCAAACTGCCCCGCAGAATGGATAACACTTCTATTAATTCGTTTCAATAGCGATGTTTTGCGTGTCCCCCGCGGCTTGTCGAAGTCGAGCGAAGCCGCGCATCTGTTCCTGACGAACTCCAGCAGCCCTGCGACCTGCCCGCGCCAGTTGCAGTTGGTGTGGTTTATAATAAGCAATTCGGCATTAACCTCTGGAGTGACAAGAAGATGATTCGATTTCTGCAAACCCCCGGCCCGGTCAAGAAAGTAGTTCTCGGCGGGATGCTGATTGTGATCTGCATTGCGATGCTCGTCTACCTGATTCCCAGCGGGAACGGGACCTCGGGGAATTCCAATGTTCAGTCTGTCGCCACAGTCGATGGCAGCGACATCACCGCCACCGAAGTGCGGAACACGGCGCGCCAGATGGCGCAACAGCAGGCCGCGCGCTATGGCGCTCAGGCCTCCATGATCATGCCGTTCCTTTTGCAGCAGGCCACCCAGCAGGCGGCCGATCAGTTGATCACGCGTCAGGTTCTGCTCAGTCAGGCCCAGCATCTGGGGCTGCGAGTTACCCCCAAAGAGATTCAGGATGAGCTGCAGCATGGTCGTTATGCGGCAACTTTTTTCCCGGGTGGCAACTTTATCGGGGAGACTGAATATGAAGACATGCTGTCGCGCGCGAATCTTACCCCCGCGCTGTTCGAGGATTCGGTGGGGACGGACATCCTCATCGGCAAGCTACAGGCCCTCATTGCCGGCGGAGCCTCGGTCAGCGATGCCGAGGTTCGCAAGGAATTCGCCAAGGAGAACACGAAGGTAAAGTTTGACTACGCGGTGTTGAAGCAAGACGACCTGCGCAAGGCGCTTCATCCCACCGACGCGGAACTGCAAGCCTTTTACGAGAGCCACAAGAAAACCTACGCCAACTCAGTTCCGGAGAAACGCAAAATCAAATATGCCGTCCTCGATCTCAATCAGGTGCGCGGCACGGTCCAGGTGAGCCGCGAGGATTTGCAGGCTTACTATGACCAGCACCGCGACCAGTACCGCGTTCCCGAGCAGATCAAAGTCAGCCACATCTGGATTAAATCGCCGCTTCCCGATGCGGACGGCAAAGTCGACGAGAAGGCCCTTGCCGACGCCCAGCACCGCGCCGAAGAACTACTGAAGCAGCTCAAGGGTGGCGCCAAGTTTGAAGACGTCGCGAAGAAATCTTCCGAAGACCCCGGCAGCGCCAACGTGGGTGGTTCTCTAGGATGGATCGGAAAAAACCAAACCACTCCGGAGTTTGAAAAAGCTGCATATGCCCTGTCCAAGGGCCAGACCAGCGATGTGGTGAAGAGCAGCGACGGTTTCCACATCATCCGGTTGGACGACAAGCACGAAGCTCACTTGAAGACGCTCGACGAAGTGAAGGATCAGATCGAACCCATCCTGAAGCAGCAGAAAGCAGCGCAGGCCGCGCAAAAAGAGGCCGATGCGCTCTTGACTCAAGCCAAGGCCGTGGGATTGGACGCGGCGGCTGCGACCGAAAAGATTCCGGTGATCAACTCGGATTTCTTTGGCCGCAAGGATATGCTGCCGGGTCTGGGGCCCGCGGCGCAGTTCATGGACGCCGTTTTCACCGCGGCAGAAAAATCTCCGCCGGAGATGGCGCCTACATCGCAGGGCTTCGCTGTATTTCAATTGCTGGCCATCAAACCGCCGGAGACCCCGACCTTCGAAGAGATTCGCAGCCGCGTGGAAACGGAGTTCAAGAATGAACGCTCCAGCGTTCTGCTTTCGCAGAAGACGCAGGAACTTTCCGACCGCGCCAAGGCTGCGCACGATTTGAAGCGCGCCGCCAAAGAGTTGGGCGCGGAGGTCAAGACCAGCGACTTCGTGCTGCCGGATGGCCAGGTGCCCGACGTGGGCTCGATGAGCGGCCAGGCCGCGGTTGCCTTTACCATGAAGCCGGGAGAGATCAGCGGGCCGATCAATAGCGCAAATAACGGCGTGGTGCTGGAACTGCTCGAAGTTCAGACCCCGACCGACGCCGATTTTGCCGCCAAGCGCGACGAGATTCGCGACTCGTTGTTGCAGTACAAGCAGCAGCAGCTCTTCGGGGTTTTCGTTACCAACTTGAAAGACGAGATGAAGAAGTCGGGCAAGATCAAGGTCAACGAGGAACTGATAAAGACCTTAGCCAAGGGCAACAGCGAAGAGGGAATCTAGGCGAGAAGATTCAAGCCTGCATGTCTTTTCCGCGCGCTTCAGGCATCCTGTTGCACCCCACGTCGTTGCCTTCGCGCGGCGGCA
>Ga0302326_10001204_pt1 | contig 66927 bp, 61 predicted proteins | sample Palsa_T0_3_FD_202264 | JGI IMG/M metagenome (GOLD analysis project Ga0302326, IMG submission 202264) | Peat permafrost microbial communities from Stordalen Mire near Abisko, Sweden - Palsa_T0_3 | ecosystem: Environmental > Terrestrial > Soil > Palsa > Peat permafrost | place: Sweden: Abisko...
TTCAACCAGGAGCTCTACGGCAAGCCGACCACGCTGCCGTGGGCGCTCGAGATCGACCCCGCCCACCGCGTCCTTCAGTACGCCACGTACAAGACGTTCCAGCCGACGTTCCTCTACGAGTGTCTCTGGGATCTCTGCGTGGTCGCAATCGTGTTGCTGGTCGAACGACGCCTCCGTCTCCGCAAGGGCACGCTCCTCGCCGTCTACGTCGTCGCGTACACGTTCGGTCGGTTTTTCACCGAGTACGAACGCATCGACTTCGCCCACAAGATCGGCCCTCTGCGCTTCAACGACTGGACGAGCGTCGTCGTCTTCGTGGTGTCGACGATCGTGCTGCTCGTCACCAATCGTCCCAGCGCGCGGCGGGCCTCGACCGAGCCCGCGACCGACTCGGCCGTCGAGACTGAGCCTGCTCCGATCAACGACCCCGAGCCCGCCGACGCGGAGCCCGACTGATGGACGACTGATGCAAGACGGGGTCCTGCTCGTCGGCCACGGCAGCCGGTCCGAGGCCGGCCGTGAGGAGATGTTGGAGCTTTGCTCCCTCGTCGAGGCCAGCCGCGACATCCCGGTCGAGGCCGGCTTCCTCGAGCTCTCCGATCCACACGCCGGTCATGCCCTCGATCACCTTGTCGCCCGCGGCGCCCGCCGCATCGCCGTGGTGCCGCTCATGCTCAACGCCGCCGGTCACGCCAAGAGCGATGTCCCGGCCGTCGTCGTCGAAGGCCGCCGCCGGCATCCCGAGGTCTCGTTGTCCTATGCCCGGGCGCTCGGCGTGGAGCACGCAACCCTCGGCGTCGCCCATCGCCGCATCATGGCCGTCGGAGGAGGGGGGCTGCCGCTGCTGGTCGTCGCCCGGGGCACGACCGAGCCCGAGGCCAACGCCGACGCGACGCGCGTCGGTCGACTCCTCGCCGAGGCCAGCGGAGCGCCCTTCGTTGTCACCGGCTTCAGCGGGTTGACGTGGCCGCTCGTCCCCGACGCGCTCGACCAGTGCCGCCAACTCGGCGCCCAACGGATCGTGCTCTTCGCCTGGTATCTCTGCACCGGGATCCTGCACGATCGGATCCTCGACGACGCCCGCGACTGGTCGGGCCGCACGGAGATACCGATCCTCGACGCCGGACACCTCGGCGCCGATCCCGCGCTCGTGCCACTCGTCTGGGCCCGCGCCGAAGAGGCGTTGGCGGGAGACGTGAAGATGTCGTGCGACGTGTGCAGCTACCGGGCTCCGTTCCCCGGATTGGAGGCCCGAGTCCACCAACCCATCGGCGTCGGACACAGCCATCTCGCCGCCGACCATCGCCACCCACACGAAGACTGAGTCGGCGTGAACACGTTCGCCCTCCTCCTCACCACCTTCCTCGCCAGCGCCGTCGAGGCCGTCGAAGCGCTCACGATCGTCCTCGCCGCCGGCGTCACGCGTGGCTGGCGTTCGGCGCTCATCGGCATGGCCGCGGCGGCAGCTCTCCTCGCCCTGTTGATCGTCGCCCTCGGGCCGGCGCTGTCCCACATCCCCATCGACGCCCTGCGAGCGATCGTCGGCGCCCTGCTGCTGAGCTTCGGCCTGCAATGGTCCCGCAAGGCCATCCTGCGAGCGAGCGGCTACAAGGCCCAGCACGACGAGGCGGAGATCTTCGCCCGACAGACATCGGCCGCCCGCAGCGCCGCCGCGCACAACCGGGCCGGCCTCGACTGGTACGGCTTCACGCTCGCCTTCAAAGGGGTCGTCCTCGAAGGCCTCGAGGTCATCTTCATCGTGCTGTCGTTCGGCGAGAGCACGCACCGTTTGGTGACCGCCAGCGCCGGCGCCGCGGCCGCCGTCGTCCTCACCATCATGGTGGGGATCATGATCCGCAAGCCCCTGGAACGTGCTCCGGAGAATATGACCAAGTTGGTCGTCGGCCTCATGCTCACGACGTTCGGCACCTTCTGGGGAGGGGAGGGCGCCGGCATCAAATGGCCAGGCTCGGACGCCTCGATCCTCGGCCTGCTGGCGCTCTACGCGGTCACCATGACCGTCACCATCGGCGTGCTCCGCGCCGCCCAGGCGCGCGCCGCCAGCCTGAAGGCTGCGGCCTCGTGATGGGCACGATCAGCGGGATCGCCCGGTTTCTCTACGACTTCTTCGTCGGTGACGACTGGGTCGGCGCGGTGGCCGTGATCGTCATCCTCGCCGGGGCCGGCTCAGCCGCCCACGCCGGCGTCGAGCTGTGGTGGCTCGTCCCCATCGCCGTGATCGGCGTGTTGGCCCTCACCCTGCGCCGGGCGATCACCCGACTTTGACGGCCGCCTGGGCGCGTCGCGCCCGGGCCGCTGGACCCCAGATGTCGGCGCACTCCTCGCACACCGATTCCAGGATGACCCCGGCTCTGATCAGGAACGCAAACACGCGGCATCCGACGCAGTAGCCGAAGGCGGCCTCGAGCGTCGCCGGGACCACCAAGAGGGCGAGCATGACGAGCGCGGCCGTCGTCTGACCGGCCAGCCACAGGCCGAGCGCGCTGAGCGTGAAGGCCGCCCCCATCGCCTGGGCAAAACGCTTGGGCGGACCGGGGACCAACTTCTCCCATCGCTTGAGGCGCGGCGCCGCGACCCGCGTGGCGAACTGCCCGAGCGGGCTGAAGCGCGGACCCGACGCCACGCGAGCCACGAAGCCTTAGGCGAGGGGGATCGTGAGCCACGGCTGGCGGAAGGCGATGGCGGCGATCGCCATGGTCACCACGCCCGTCGCGACCGTCCGCGCCGCCACGTCATTGACGGGGTTGGGGAAGCTCAAGATCGGCCGGCTCATGCCACCCATCGTACGCGTTAGGCACCAAAAGTCGAGTAGTTGGGTCATGTTTCGACAACGCCAGGGTGGATGGAGCGCACGGCGGCTCTACGCCATACAGTTGGAAGAACCTGGCAGCGCCGCAGGTGCCGACCGACCCTTGGGTCGCCCGGGCACGTGGTTGCTCGTCCGGCTCTTTGCGGGCGGCCGACCGACCGCGCGCTCCATCCATCTCCGGTGGGTCACCTGGGCGGTGAACGCTCCATAGCCCTCCCTTTCAACGACACTCGGTGAGGTCGTCAAGGCGTCGCGCTCCCGGCAAGCCGGATGGGAAGTGGGCGTGGCGTCTAGCAGCAACCATGCGCCCCCGGCGTCGGCAGGTCAACCCCTCTAGCTGAATCCCCGCTGAGAATGCGCCGCCCGGGGCACCTATCAGAATGCGGTCGTCCTAGGATGACGGTGCGGCCCCGACGGGCCTGATATGACCGGACTTAAGGAGACGCGTCCCATGGCGACGAGCAGCCCCTCCAAGGGACAGGCCCCCGGGCCGGGTCCCAAGGGACCCCGCCCGCCCACCCAAGCCTCGTCACACGCCCGGGCGGCGAAGGCACGGGCGGAGCAGCAGCGCAAGCGGCGCAACCAAACCCTCGTGGCTGTCGTGGCATCGGTGGTCGTGCTCGCCGTGGTCGCCATCATCATCGTGGTCAAATTGACGTCGAGCTCCGGCTCGAGCAAGGCGGCGTCAACTGTCGTGCCCCCCAACCCGTTGGCCGACGGAGCGGCGCTTACCGGCCTGGCCGACATCCCCGCGGCAACGCTCGCTGAGGCCGCCACGAGCAAGGCGGCCGCCGCGCCCAATCCGATCAGCGGCCAGCCGCCGCTCACGTCCGGGGGTCTCCCACAGATCGTCTACGTCGGCGCCGAGTACTGCCCCTATTGCGCGGCCGAGCGGTGGGCGGTGGTGACAGCCCTGTCGAAGTTCGGCACGTTCACCGGCCTGGGCGAGACGACGTCGTCGTCGTCCGATCTCGATCCCAGCACCGCGACCTTGTCCTTCCACGGGTCGTCGTACAGCAGCTCGTTCCTCGTCTTCTCCCCCGTCGAGCAAGACTCCAACGTGCCCAGCAACGGCGGCTACCTGCCCCTCGACCCGCTGAGCCCGCTGCAAAACCAGTTGATCACCACCTACGACAAGTCGCCCTACACCGGGACCTCGTCGGGATCGTCGGGTGGCATTCCCTTCATCGACATCGGCAACCGGTGGATCGTGTCGGGTGCCTCGTATGACCCGGCCGTCCTCAAGGGCATGAACTTCGACCAGGTGGCTCAGGCGGCCACCGACCCAAGCTCACCGGCGGGCGCGGCGATCCAAGCGGCCGCCGGTCAGATCGTGTCCGACGTCTGCCAGCTGACCAGCGGTCAGCCCACCGCCGTCTGTGGCGCGTTCTCGGCTGCGAGCAGTGGCTGACGCGCCGACCGCCGCGTCGCCGTCGCCGCGGCTGACCATCCCGCTCAGCGTCGGCGGGATCCTCCTGGCCCTCATCGGCCTCGGCGTGTCGATCTACATCACGATCGACGACCTCGCCAAGATCCCTCTGGCCTGCCCCGACAGGGGGTTCATCAACTGCCAGAAGGTCACGCACAGTTCGTACGCCCACCAGCACGGGGTGCCGCTCACCGCCCTCGGCATCGGCTTCTTTCTCACCATGCTGGTGTTCCAGAGCCCGTGGGCGTGGCGGTCGATGTCCCGCCTCGTCCGGCTGGCGCGCCTGGCTCTCGCGACGGGCGGTGCTTGCATGGTCCTGTGGTTGATCTGGGTCGAACTCTTCCGCCTCGACAACCTCTGCCTCTACTGCACGTCGGTCCACGTCGTGTCGATCCTGCTCTTCATCCTCACCGGCATCGGCACCGCGGCCACCTCCCCGTACGCAGAGGTGGAGCCCGACGAGGCCGAGTCCGACGGGTCCGACGAGTCGGGGTCCGACTTCGATGAGGCCGTCCTCACCCCCTAGGCGCCCGGTATGCCGGGCAATCCCGGGCCCCACCTCACCGCTCGCCCGACCACCAAGCGAGCAGGATCACCCTGGCGATAGGAATCAGGCGAGTTCGGCTGCTGATTCCTAACGCCACTGCGCACTAGGTCAGGCGCCACGCCCGGTCGTCGGCCCTAGGGCAGGGCGTCCACCTGGTGCAGCTCGATCCCGTTGCCGTCGGGGTCGACAAGGAACGCCTGAAGGTTGGGCCCCACCGGGACGGGGTCGCTGACCTTGATGCCACCGTCACGAAGTTCGGCGACGGTGGCGTGCATGTCCTCGACCTGCATGGCGAAGTGCTGGCCCAGGTTGGACGGGACCGGCGCCTCGATCAGGTGGAGCTGTTGGCCACCCGCATCGAGCCAGGCTCCCCCGAAGCCGAAGTCGGGCCGGTCGTTGCGCAACACGAAGCCCAAAACATCGGTATAGAAGCGAGTCGACGCTTCAACGTCGGTGACGTTGACGGATACGTGATGCACAGCCAGCGGTCGTACGGTCACGACACGGAGTCTACCGACGCACCAACGCCGCAAGGGTCAGCGGCGATCGACGCGTCGCACCGGCCCGCCCTCGCGCCACCACTCGATCACCAGGTGATCGCCGACCGGTCTGACCGTGGAGATCTCCTTGACGTCGACCCTGAACAATGCGAACGGCCCGGGCGGGGGCGGATAGCCGGTCGCCGACTCGAAGGCGGCGAGGAACCCGTCAATCGACGCTTGATCGTCCACCGGCAACCCGCGGCCGCTGATCTTGGCGTCGCCCTCGGCGTTGCTGGGGTCGATGGTGGCCCCGTGGATGGCCAAGCGGGCGTCCCGTCGAATGTCGCCGACCTTCCTGGAGCCGGTCATCATGCCGAGCCAGAGCTCGCCACGGGCGAACAATGGCTCGATCGGACTGATCCGCGGCGACCCGTCACGTCGCAAGGTGGCCAGGAGACCGAGCCGGTGCGACTCCATCCGGGCGCGTACATCCTTGGCCAGACTGGGGGCGGATGCCGTCACGCCTGACCACGAAGCCATCGCACGAGTGTCGCGGAAATGGACATCTCTCCGCATCCGCCCCCGGTTCGTCGTCGGCGCTGGAGGCGTCACTCGAGCCCGCGCTGGGTAGCTTGGACGCCATGACCTCTGGGGATGCTGTCGCGCTCCGCCCGCCGACCGGGCGAGTCCGCCATCTGATCGTCGCCGCCGCTGTTGTCGCCGCCCTTCTCGGCGCCGCCGTCGCCGTTGGGAGCGCCCCGGCCCGGGCCACGACCACGACCACCAAGCCCGGCCCTGGCGGCCCGGGCGATGGGTACTGGCTCGTCGCCGGCGATGGCGGCGTGTTTTCATTCGGCCCCGGGATCCCCTTTTATGGCTCTGAGGGCGGGCACCATCTCAGCTCGCCGATCGTCGACATGGTCGCGACGCCTGACGGGGGCGGCTACTGGTTGGTCGCCGGCGACGGCGGCGTCTTCACGTTTGGGGATGCCGGCTTCTTCGGGTCGGCCGCCGGCACCCGGCTACCGGCGCCGATCGTCGACATGGTGGCGACCCCCGACGGCCGCGGCTACTGGCTGCTCGATGCCGACGGCCAAGTCATCAATTTCGGCGACGCCACCTTCCACGGCGACCCGCTCGGACAGCTGCGCTCGTCGGCCGTTGCCATGGCCCGAAATCCGGCTGGCACCGGCTACTGGATCCTGGATCAAAGCGGCGACATCGTGGCCGAAAACGTGCCGACCGAGCCGAGTGTCGTCGTCTCCACGAGTGATCCCGCCGTCGGCTTGGCGGAGACGGCCGACGGTGGTGGAGATTGGGTCGCGTCGCGGACCGGTCAGGTTTGGTCGTCGGGTGACGCGCCCGTGCTCGGCGAGATCAGCGGACCGCTCAATGCGCCGATCGTGTCCCTGACAGCAACGCCTGATGGTGGCGGGTACTGGCTGCTCGGTCAGGACGGCGGGGTGTTCACCTACGGCGACGCCGCCTTCTACGGGTCGACGGGGTCGGAGCACCTCAACGCCCCGGTCCTCGGTCTGGCCCCGTGGCGGCCGGCGACGCCCCCGAGCCCGACGCCCCCAACGACGCCTCCCACGACGATCACCACTCCGACGACAGCGACGACGCCACCTACCACGACCAATCTTGGCGCCGGTCAGTCGGGCACGGTGGTCGATCTGAGCCCGGGCGACTCCGTGGTTGTCTCGCTTCCGACGTGCCCGGACTGCGGGGACAACTGGGCGCTGCGGTCGGGGCCCGACCCCGAGGTGCTCCAGTTCGAGAGCTCGTCCGTCGAGCCGGGCGGCACAGCTGGTGGCGAGACGCAGGTCTTCAGGTTCGTGGCCACCGGCGCCGGCTCGACCACCCCCGTCCTGTGGGAGTACCCGCCGGGGCCGGAGCTCACCGAGTCGCCGGACAACACCTACACGTTCACGGCGACCGTCAGCAGCTGACGGTCGCGGCGACGGACGAGCCGGTCGCGGCGCGCACCCACACCGCCGCGGGCACGCCTGCCACTGTCGCCGGGGCGCGACCCGACTGGGCCGACCCCTGGGTGACACGGACCGCCGGGTCGCAGCCGCTCGGCACCGATATGAGGGTCTCGCCACCATCTGACACCCACGCGAGGGACATCACCCGCGTCCCTGTCGAGAAGGATTCCGGTGTCCCCGCGATCGCCATCGGACTGATCCGCCGAAGTTGTGCCTCGATGCCTGGCTGGTCGGCCGCGCTGTCATAGGACCAGTAGGCCGAGCCCAACAGAACGCTGTCCTGCGCGGTCAGATCGTCGGCCACGTAGCTATCGGGCTCCACCGACGTGGGCGAGGTGATGGCTCCCCACTCGCCCAACCAGACAGCGGCCCCGATGCGGCGGGCGACGGCCAGGTCGATGGCAAGGTCGGGAGCGAACTGGCTCGGGCCGCCGACATCGGCCACGCTCACGACCGAGTCGGCATTGAACGAGTCGGCGCCGTACTGATGCGGCTCATACACGACCCGATCGAGGCCGATCGGCCCCAGAAACTCCGAGGACCCGTTGACCAAGCCGTTGAGGATCGAGGGCTCGAGGAAGAGCAACGCTCCGGGATCGACGGCGCGCAGCCTGGCGCCGACGGCTCGATAAAACGGCGCCAGATAGCTCTGCTCAAACACCTCGTTGGGGATGAGCCCCGGGCCGGGCTCGTTGAGGATGTCGTAGCCGAGGAGATACGAAGGTTGGCCCACGGCCTTGGCCACCCGCACCCACGCGGCGGCGAAGTCCGACTGGAGCGTCGGCGAGTGCCAGAACGCGTTCTCGCCCACCAGGGTGTCGGCCTCTTGGCCGGCGATGGTCGTCGGCGGCGTCGTGGGGCAGTTGGGCACCGCCCAGGGCGGCATGCCGTTGCCGTCGAAGCACGGGCTCCAGAGGTACTGGTGCATGTCGAGGACGACGTGCAGACCGGCGGCGCCGGCCCATGCGACGATCTGGCGAGCCCGGTCGATGGCGGCCTGATCGAAGTGGCCCTCGGTCGGCTCGATCAACGCCCATGCGATCGGTAGACGGACGACGTCGGCGCCCAAGGCACGGATGGCTCGGAAATCAGCGGCGTCGTAGGGCAACGCCTGCGTGGTCGGCGTGTACTCGGCGCCGCTCACGTCCTCACCGCGCAGGACGAGGTGTCGGCCCTGGCCGTCGAGCACCCACAGCCCCTGCGTCGAGTACCTCGGCCCAGCCGAGGACCCAGCCGAGGACCCAGCCGAGGACCCAGCCGAGGACCCAGCCGAGGACCCAGCCGACAGGCCGGCCGCCGACGCGCCAACCGACATCGTCCCCACTAAGCAGACGACGACGACAGCCGTGACAAGTCGGTGTGGGCCCCAGCGCACCCTCGAAGCTGTAGCACAGTGCGGCCCTCTACCTCGGCCTACGATCACGGCCGTGACCGTCACCGGCTTGGCCAACCTGGCGGTCAAAGTGGTCGACCTCGACGCCGCGTGTGCGTGGTACACCGCGGCCGGCGCCACCGTCACCGCGCCGATCGAATGGGAGAACGGGCGACGCGCCGACGTATCCCTCGGCATCCTTCAACTGACGCTGTTCACCCAGGCGATCTACGAGGACGCGTGCGACCTGCCCGATGAGGGATTCCTGCACCCCGCGCTCTTCGTCGACGATCTCGATGCCGAGCTCGCCCGCCACGAGGTGTTGTGGGGCCCGCGGATCGTCAGCGGCTCGTTCGGCGTCCGGCGCATCGCCTTCGTGACCGCTCCGGGCGGCATCCGCCTGGAGTTCATGGAGCAACTCGAAGCCCCATGACGATCGTTGGCTGACGAAGACTGGACGACGCGAGTCTGGGAGCCGTCGTGTGCGCAACGGCCCCTCGTCGCATCACTGCCGCACGGCTCAGCGGCCCTGCCTGCTCGATTCGCCCGCGGCCTCACGCTGCGCGAAGAGCGTCTCTGGGTCGACGCCTTCACCCCCGAGCTGTACGCCTTCCTCCCCGAGCTCGGCGCCATCACGGTCGAGGCGGCCGTGAGCCGTCTCATCGCCGACCCCAATCGGGACGCCGGTGGCGCCGCGTACGGCCCCTTCGGCCGAGCGATCGTGGCGTCGACCGACACCATGGGCGCGAGCATCTACCGGGAGCCACCGTCCGCGGCCGAACTGGCGGAACGCATCGCGCTGGGCCACGCCGGCTATCACGACGCCCTCGACGCCGCGCTCGGTCGACTGGCTCCGTGGCCCACGGTGTTGTTGCTCGACCTTCACAGCTTCGGTGCGCCGGTCGACGCCGACGTCATCCTCGGCGATAGCCACGGCCGGACGGCGTCGCCCCGCAGCGTCGACGTTGTGGAGGCAGCGTTCACCGCCGCCGGCTTTCGCGTGGTGCGCAACCGTCGCTACGCCGGCGGTTGGATCGTCCGACGATTCGCCGACGACCCTCACGTCGACGCCATCCAGATCGAGCTCAATCAGCGCACCTACATCGACCCCGCGTGGGTGGACGCCAACCGCCTTCCCCGCCCGCACGATCCCACTCGCATCGGCCCGGTCGCCGTCCGTCTGAGGGCCGCCGTCGACGCGGCGCTGCGGAGCTACACGGCGATGGCGGGCACTTAGATCAGCCGTATACGCCGAGCTCGTCGACCTGCGCGCCGTGACCTCCGTTTGTCGACGTGATGTCGACGCGCACATAGCGCGCCGTCAAGGCGGGGAATGTGGCGCTGTCGGTCGGCGAGGTCGCGCCCGGATCCGCCAGTCCGGCCACCCGTCGCCAAACCCTGCCGTCGGCAGAAACAGAGATCGTGTACGCAGTCGCCCGCGACGCTCCCCAGGCCACCGTCACGCGGTCGATCGTGTGGAGCGAACCCAAGTCGGTTTCGAGCCAAGCCTGCCGGGCCAGCGCGTCCCAGGCCGTCGCCGCGTCGCCGTCGACGGCGCCGAGCACCGGAAAGCTCGGATCGGCGGAGCTGGCCGTCACCGTCGTGCAGCGGGCCAGGTCCGCCGTCGGCGTGAGATCGGGCCGACGCGTCGCCATGGTGAGGGGCGTTGACGACGTGACGACGAACATTCCATCGGGCGTGCGCACCGGAAGGGCCCGGCCACTCGTGAGGCTGACGGTGGTCGTGCGCGGCCCGATTGCGACGGTGAACTGCCGTCCCTGCCACGACAGGTTGTCGAGGGTGACGCTCGGGATCTGCGGGGGGAGCGTCGGCGCGAGGACGACCGAGTCGGCGGCCCAGCGTAGGCCGCTGAACCCGTAGAGGAACTCTTGGAGGAAGCCGCCGACGGCCGTGACGAAATCAAACGGGCCACCGATCCGCGTCTCAGCAAACTGCGCGAACGGAGGTTGCACGAACGGGTCGACACTGCGGCGCAGGAAGTAGTCATCGGCACACCCCGGTGTGCCGAGGGCCGCCTCATCGATGGCGTGAATGGCGTCGGTCATCGACGGACCGTCCGGATCGGTGTGGGCCTGGTAGTAGTCGAGGTCGTTCTGGGCGACGCCGGCCGGCATGGCGTCCTGCCACGGGTATTGCAGCATCACGGTGTCCGCCTGCTTGACGATGACGCCTTCGTCGTAGCCGTCGTATTCGAGGTGGATCCCGAGCTTGGGGTCGTAGGGGACAGTGCGGATGAGACCGTCGGCGATGAGCTTCCACTGCGGGTCGGCGGTGGCGCCGATCAAGCCGGCCGCGGTCGTGGCGTTGCGCAGCGTCGTTGCCGCGGCCACGTTGATATAGGCGCTGTTGTCCACGTCACCGTGGTATTCGTCGGGACCCATCACATGATCGATGTCATACCCGCCGGCTGGGTCCGGCGTGGCGTGGCTGGCCCAAAACTCGGCCGCTCCCTCGAGCACCGGCCAGCCGTATGTGGCCAACCATCGCTTGTCCCCCGTCGCCAGGTAGTACTGCCACTGGGCGAGGGCGATGTCGGCGGTGACGTGCTGCTCGTACTCACCGGTGTCGACGCTGTCGCCGGACTGGATTTGGCGGGGAACGTACGACAGCGGATCGGTCCCGTCACCGTCAAGGGGGAAGCCGCTGGCCGATTGGTCGTTGCCCGTGAGCGCGCTCTCCCAGGGGAAGCGCGCGCCGGCGAACCCGGTCAGCGCCGCGAACTGTCGGGCCTCCCCCAACCGGTCGTACCGGTAGGCGTTGACGCTCGCGGCGATGTCAGGGTGGGTCGCCAGCAGAGCCGGGTACATCCACGTCTCGGCGTCCCAAAACACGTGGCCGTTGTAGCCGGGCGAGGACAGCCCGCCCGGCGAGACGCTCCACTGCGACCCGGCCCGCGCACTCTCGAGCAGGTAGAAGAGACTGGCCCGCACCTCCATCTGCAAGGTCGGATCGCCGACCTGGATGTCGGTCCGCCACAGGCTGGCCCACGCGTGTTGGTGGGCAGTCAGCAATGACGACCAGCCGGCGCGACCGGCTGAGGCCGCTTCTGACTGCGCGGCAGCGACCGGGTCGGAGACGTCGTTGGACGAATCAATCGCCACGTATTTGGTGATCGTGTACGTCGAGTTGGCGACAACAGGGATAGTGGCCTGCTGGCCCACCGACTCGGCCATGGGCACGACGGTCGGTAGGACCGCCGTGCCTGGGGGCGCGGCGAGCGTCGACGCCACGCCGGCCACGAGGCCCGTGCCGAGAGCGGTCACATTCTCCGAAATCTGCCGAGCCGCGAGGTCGTAGCTCGTCGCGTCGCCGACGGTGAGTTGCTCGTCGGTGCCGTTGATCGCGCCTGCCGTTGCGTCGGCCACGGTGGCGGAGACGTTGTCGCCGGACACGACGTTGGTGTCGGTCCCGTCGATGAGATCGGTGACCACAGCGCTCCCGGACCAGTGCGGCGTGAAGACGAGGCGGACGACTCCGACGTGCGGCAGGGCCCGATCGGCGATGACCGAGTAGGACAGGTCCGTGATGCGGCCGCTCGGCGAGTCCCAACGGGCGTCGGTGGTGACGACTCCGTGGTAGAGGTCGAGCGTCTGGCGGTAGGCCGATACCGAGCCCTGCCATTGTTGGGGGCCCGAGTTCGTCGTGGTCGGGGGACAGAGCTCGGCCAGCCCGCACGAGGGCGTGCCCGGCGGCACCGACCCGTACGTGCCCGAGCCATCGGAGAACGCCAGGGTCGACCACATGGGGATGTCGGCCCGCTGTTGCACGAACGCCGGGTCTTGGGCGTAAAACCCGGCCAACTGCGAGTCGGTGAGGATCGGGCTGGCCGAGTAGCCCATGCCGGCGGCCGGGATGCGTTCGCCGAGATAGCCATTGCCGACGAAGGTGGGTGCGTAGGCCCCGCCGACATCGGTCGCCGTCATGGTCCACGCGCCGGGCGGGACCTCGGCAGGATCGATCGGCGCGGCCACCGCCGGGACGACCGCGGCGGCGACAGCACCGGCCACGAGACAGGTCACCAGGCGGGCCACCCGCCGGCGCCGGGGACCCCAGCCCATGGCCCTAGAGCTCAGAGTCCGAGCAGACCTGTTGACGCGGAGTCGACGGTGATGGTGAAGGTCGGTTGCTGCGTGGGGATCCCACCGTTGTAGGTGACCGTGAACTCGAGGGAGCAGTTGCCGGCGGGCTGGCTGGCGGGGATCGTGAAATCAAAGTCGCCGGAGGTGGCGTTGAACGTGAGGCCCTGGTCAAGGCCGCACCCGTCGGCGCTCAGCGTGGCCACCGACGACGGCTCGGCGACGCTGCCGTCGATGGTGCCGCCCTGTTGGACTTCGGTCGACTCCAGCGTGACGGGCGTCGTGGGAGCCGTCGCCCCGCCACCGCCCGCACCGGTCGGGCCGCTCGTCCCCGTCACGTCGATGGTGAAGGTGGCCTGCTGGGCTGGACTGTCATCGTCGTAGTTGAGCGTGAACACCATCGTGCAATCGCCGAGCGGCTGGGTCGTCGGGATGGTGACGGCGAAGGATCCGACGGAGGCTTCGTAGCTGACCGGCCCATTGAGCCCACATCCGTCGACCGAGAGGGTCGACACCGTCGGGTCGCTGATGCTCCCGTAGAGGGTGCCGCCGTCATCGGTGCTCGTACTGTCGAGGGTCACCGAGCCCTCGGTCGACGTCTGCGCCGCGGTCACGGTGATGGTGAAGGTGGGGACGGTCGTGATGGTGCCGTCGTCGCCGGTCACCGTGAAGGTCATGTCGCACGTACCCGTGGGCACGAAGCTCGGGATGTAGACGGCGAAGCCGCCGGTGCTCGCGTCGAAGGGCACGTCCTGGCTGACCCGGCACCCGTCCGCCTCGAGCGTGGACACGGTGGCGGGGTCGGCGACCGAACCCTCGAGCGCCCCGCCGGCCGGCACGGTCGTCGAGTTGAGCGTCACGCCGCCGGTCCCGGTCTGACCTCCACCAGCGGCGGCCACGATGGCGCCCTGGCCCGTGTCGGAGATGGCGTCGGGCCCGCCGAGGATGACGCCTTGGGTCAAGGTGCTCTGATGGGCGGTCAGCTCGGCGGTCGTGTACGACCCGAGGCTGTCAGGATCGTCGGTCAACAGGGTGCCGGTCGGGAACTCGCCGGCGAGCACCGAGCCAGCGAGCGCATCGGCAAAGTCCTGACCGTCGGCGACCACGATGTTGGTGCCCGAGAACCCGAGGTCAGGGATGCCGATCTGCTGGTAGAACATGGCCGCCGTATCGGTCCGGTCGGCGCCGGCGATGCGGGTCACGGTGCGGGCGCCGTTGTCGGTGAGCTGACTGGCGACTGTGGCCGAGATGGCGTCGGTCCCACCCAGCAGGATCACGTTGGTGATCTTGAGCTGCTCGAGGGCGGCCTCCGTCTGGGGCGACTCCTGGTTGGGGTCGGTGAGAAGGATGGGCAGGTGCGAGCCAAAGGCCGCTGGGCCGCCGGTCAACGCATCGGGGAAGGCATCGCCGCTGGCCACCAATGCCGTGGCCGCGCCGCTGATCGTTCCGATGGTGCCGCCGGTCGTCGCGATAGCTGCCGCGGTGTCGTAGCGGGTCGGGCCCGCGATCCTCGTGACGACCAGGTCACCGCCCGCCGAGGAGGTCGACGTGGTCGAGGCCAGCTCGGACGCAATGGCGTCGGACACGGCGTAGGTGCCACCGAGGATGATGACGTTTTGAGTCTGGAGCTCGGACAGGGCTTGGACGGTCGACGACGGCAGCGTGTTGGGATCGGTGAGCAGGATCGGCGCGCCGTCGTTGCCGGCGAGGTAGGCGCCGGCCAGAGCATCGGGATAGTTGGTCCCCGAAGCCAGGAGCGCCGTCTTGGCGCCGTGGGGGTAGGAGGCCTCGGCCACCAAGCGGGCCGTGTCGTAGCGATCGCTGCCGCCGTAGCGGGTGGTCACGAACGACGAGTTGGCCCCGGCCGGCCGAGCGCCGACTCCCATCAGGCCCACGAGCGGTGCGGCAACAACAACCAGTGCTGCCAGCGCGGCACGGGCCGCGCGCCCGGCGGGCGCGGTGCGCAGGGTGGGCGCCGTGCGCAGACCCGTCGACCGACGGCGACGAGTCATGTCCGCCTGATCGTTGAGCGCGCCCACCGAGCCTCCCGGGACAAGTACCTGCACCCCCACGGTGCAGCGCTACATCTTGCCGCATTCCGGCCCTCGTCGGCGGTCATCGAGTGACGCCGTGGTGAGTGGCCACTCAGGGGCCAGTCCAGGGGCTGCTCGGGAGATGCACAAACCGGGTGGGCGTGGAGGGACTTGAACCCCCGACCTCGTGCGTGTCGAGCACGCGCTCTAACCACCTGAGCTACACGCCCGGATCGGCCGCTCACCGTAGCACCGGGGCGGGCTAGCCTGACCCGGCGCGCGGCGCGACGAGACATTGACGGAGGCTCATATGGTGGTCAAGACGTCCTATGCACCCGGGACCCCGTCGTGGGTCGATCTCGGAAGCAGCGATCCGGTGGGGTCGGCCAAGTTCTACAGCGACCTCTTCGGCTGGGAGGCCGAGGTCATGCCCGACGCCGGCGGCTACACCATGATGAGCCAGGGCGGCCAGACCGTCTGCGGCATCGGCGGCCTCATGATGGAGGGCCAGCCTGAGGTGTGGAGCACCTACGTGAGTGTGGCCGATGCCGACGCCACGGCGGCGGCGGTCGCGGCCGCCGGCGGCATGGTGCTCGCCCCGCCGATGGACGTCCTCGACGTCGGCCGCATGGCGGTCTTCCTCGACGACAGCGGGGCGGCGTTCTCCATCTGGCAGCCCAAGACCCACATCGGCGCCAGCCTGGTCAATGAGCCGGTATCGCTGTGTTGGAACGAGCTCAACTCGCGAGACGTCGCCAAGTCCAAAGCGTTCTACGGTGCCGTCTTCGGCTGGGCAGGCGACACCGCGGACATGGGCGGCACGACCTACACCGAGTGGAAGCTGGGCGGTGAGACCATCGGCGGAATGATGGAGATGGGACCGCAGTTCCCCGCCGAGATGCCCCCCAACTGGCTGGCCTACTTCGCCGTCGCCGACACCGATGCCACCGTCGCCAAGGTCACCGGCCTCGGCGGAGCGGTGATGATGCCGCCCATGGACATCCCGCCCGGCCGGTTCGCCGTCGTGGCTGACAGCGACGGGGCCGCATTCGCCGTCATCAAGCTCGCCGCCGCGCCCGCCTGAGCCTCCCGCCTGAGCCCGCCCGCCAGGGGTCGTAGCCTCGCGTCAATGGCCATCCTCGTCGACAACGCCACGTGGGCGTGGCGGGGGCGGCGCTGGGCTCACCTCGTGAGCGACGCCGGCTACGACGAGCTCCACGAATTCGCCGGCCTGCTCGGCCTGCCACGCCGAGCCTTCCAGGGCGACCACTACGACGTGCCGACCGAGTACCGGGAGCTCGCCCTGGCCCTCGGCGCCGAGGCCGTCGACTCCCGCGAGCTGGTCCGGCGGCTGCGACGTTCAGGCTTGCGGCTCACTCCTGGGGAACGTCACCGTCTCTCGGATATCTCTAGCCACGATAGTTAGTATCTCTAATCTCTGTTTGACAGATCAGCAACCTGGCGCGACCCTATTCGTGGACCCTTCGATCCCCCCGTCGATGGGTTTGCGTCGAAAGGACGTGCGCCATGGCTGTTGCCCTGCATCGTCAAGTGGAACTGCTGGACCTGGACCTCTTCGCCGGCTCCAGCGTTCGTGAGGCGAGTCGGATCCGGTCGCTGCTGACCATGCTGGCTGCCCCCGCCGGAACCGTCCTGATCAAGGAGGGCACGTACGGCCAGGAGTTCATGATCCTCGCCTCTGGCGAGGCGTCCGTGACCGTGGGCGGCCGGGCTGTCGCCACCATCGGCGCAGGCGACTTCATCGGCGAGATGTCGCTGCTGGACGGCGACCTGCGCTCGGCGACGGTGACGGCCTTGACCCCGATCACGTTCTACGTCTGCAACTCCGCCGAGTTCGCCGGCATCCTGGCCACCTCGCCCAGTGTCGCCGCCCGGATCACGGAGGCTGCCGCCGCGCGCGAAGCCAGCAACGCCGAGGCCCTCGCCGCCTAGCCCGATCTGGGTTGGGCTCGGCGTCGTCGACCCGGCCTCGGCCCGTCAGGCCGGTCTGACCCGTCACGCCGGTCCGACCCGTCAGACCCGGCGATTCACTCGCTTGGGGGAGGCCTGGTCGCGAGCCTGCACGACGAGCTGGTCGATGTTGACGTGCGCGGGCCGAGTCGCCACCCAGGAGATGCAGTCGGCCACATCCTCCGCGGTGAGCGGCGTCATTCCCTCGTAGACCTTGGCCGCCTTGTCCTCATCCCCGGCGAAGCGAACGATGGAGAACTCGGTCTCGGCCATGCCGGGGTCGATCTCGCACACCCGGACCGGTCGGCCGAGCAACTCGTAGCGCAGCACGGTCCGCAGGGCCCGCACGCCGAACTTGGCGGCGTTGTAGCCAGCCCCGCCCTCGTACGCCTCGAGGCCGGCCACCGAGCCGATCACGATCACCATGCCGTCCCCGGTGGCTTCGATGGCTGGGAGCAGCGACTTGGTCATGCGCAGCACCCCCAAGACGTTGGTGTCGTACATGCTCTGCCACTGGGCGAGGTCGGCATCGGCGACGGCGTCCATCCCCAGCGCGCCACCCGCGTTGTTGACCAGCACATGACAAAGGGGGACCTCGGCGCAGAAGGCGGCCACCGAGTCGTCGTCGGTCACGTCCAAGGGGAGGGCGCGGGCGCCGATGTCGGCCGCCACCTTGGCCAGCCGATCCAGCCGCCTGGCGCCCACGATGACCTCGAACCCGTCGGCGGCCAGGCGGCGGGCGGTGGCGGCGCCGATCCCCGATGAAGCTCCTGTCACAACGGCGACACCCCGGCTGGTCACGGGCGACAACCTACCCGACCGCCGGCCACCGGTCGCCCCGTTGGTTGCGCTGGTTGGGGCGTTGGTTGGGGCGTTGGTTGGGCGGGCCGTCGGGTCGGGGCGTCGGGTCGGCGCGTCGGTCGGGCTGGGCGGACCCCCGAAACCCGTTGGTAGCAAAAGTCGGCCCGTTTGTCGCGACCGCTGGCAAGCACGCCCACTTTTGCTACCAACGTTCGCCAAGCGAGCGGGGCCGTCGGCGGGGCTGGGTGGACCCCAAAAACCGGTTGGTAGCAAAAGTCGGCCCGTTTGTCGCGACCGCTGGCAAGCACGCCCACTTTTGCTACCAACTTTCGGCGACCGACCGGGACCGATCCCAGGGCGCGCCGTCACCAGGCCGCCCCAGCCCCCTCCTTCTCGCCCCTCGCCGACCGCCTCGGCTCAGACGACGGGCCCGCTCAGACCCAGGATGGCCGCCGCGACCTGGTCGGCCGCAGGACGCAAGTCGCGATAAAGCGAGACCGTCGCCGGATCAGCGACGGCAGACGTCTCGATCGGGTTAACCCTGTCGACCTCGACCTCGCCGCCGCCGAGGGCGAGGGTCGTGATCATGAAGGCGCCGACCGAGGCCGCCTGCGCTGAGCGCCGACGGACCGCACCCACTCCGGTCAGCCCAGTGAGCGCCGAGACCCAGACCGGCAGGTCGGCCCCGCCGCCCGCCAGCGCGAGGCTCGTCGGCGCGACCCCAGTCGCCGAGCCCATGAGCTCGAGACAACGAGCAACGTCCAACGCCACGGACTCGATTGCCGCCCGGGCCATCTCGCCAACACCATGCCCACCGCTCAACCCGACAAAGGCGGCTCCAACCCCGTCGCGCCACCACGGCGCCCGAGCACCACCCAACCACGGCACGGCGACGACGCCGTCCGCACCCGGCGGACTCGCCTCCGCGCGAGCGCCGAGTGCCTCGACGCCGACGCCGGTGATGGCAGCCAGCCACTCGATGAGCGAGCCAGCGGCGGATACGCCGCCTTCGAGCAGCCATCCGCCCCGTGCGCCGCGCGTCACGTTGATCCCGCCGCCGACGTCAGCGGGCCAGCTTTCGACCGGAATCGACGCATTGGCGGTCGTCCCCCACGAGACCATTGCTGTGGTCGGGGATGCGCCAACACCGAGCACCTCGCACTGCCGGTCTCCGGCCCCGACAACGACCGGGATCGCGACCCGTAGTCCGAGTTGGGCTGCCGGCCCCGGCCGAAGGCCACCGACGATGGTGGTTGGGGCCACGGCCTCGGGAACCCGCCCCGCCGCCTGGCCCGCAAGGCCGGCGACGAGCGCGCCAGCGCTGTCGTACAAACCTGTCGCCGAGGCGACGGTCTCATCGGTCGTCACCTCCCCGGTGAGACGCCAGACGATGAGATCGCGGGGGCCGAGCAGCCAGCGGCTGGCCACCAACCGGTCCGGCTCGTGGGCTGCCAGCCAGGCCACCTTCGCCGCCACCCGCCCACCTTCAAGCGCTGCACCCGTCGCGGAGCGGACTTGGTCGGGTCCGCCGTTGGCTGAGGCCAGCGCAGCCGCCTCGACCCCTGCCCGCCGATCCGACCACAGCAACGCCGGTCCTAGCGGTTCGCCCGTGGCCGTCACCGGTACGAACGTTTGGCGGGCCGTCGAAAACCCGACGGCGCCCACAGCGGCGAAGGTCGCCGGTGCCTTGGCGCGGGCGGCCGCGCAGGCCTCGACCACCGCAGTCCACCAGGCGGCGGGGTCTTGTTCGGCGCGGTCGGCGGCCGGATGGTCGGTGACGAGCCGAGCCCGGCCGACGGCGGCCAATGCCTGGTCTCCGTCCCAAACCGCCGCCTTGGTCCTCGTCGTTCCGAGATCGATGGTGAGGACGACGCCGTCGAATCCCATAGAGCCGCGCGTCAGGCGCCGGCCCCGCCACCGGAAGCCGCAGCCCCACCGATACCCGAAACGACGCCGACACCACGGACGATCTCAGCCACCTGACGGGCGGCCGACGCCGGGTCGGGCTGCTGGAACACGGTCCGTCCGATAGCCATACCTGCCGCTCCACCCTGCATGGCGTCGGCGACCTCCGCGGTGAGGGCGTCCCACGCTCCCTCGCGGTAGGGGCCGCCGAGGAAGAGGACGGGCACGCCGACGCTGGCCACGATCCGGGCCACGGCGTCGACTCGTTGGGCGCCCGGCGACACATCCGGGATGGGTACCTTCAGGGTCGGCGAGCCCATGTCGTGGGCGACGACGGCAGCAAGAATGATGGAGTCGGTGTCGCGAGCCATCCGTCCGTCGCGCCACGAGAGGGCCTCGATCAGGGCTTCCAGACCGGCAGCCCGAGTCTCTTCGAGGACCTGGCCGAGCAGCTCGAGGGCGGGAGCGCTCGCCGGGTCCGAAAGATCGATCCGGGTCATGTGCTTGATGCCGGTATACCCATCGGCGGCGGCCCGCGCCACCGTGGCAATGAGCCGGTCGTCGAGCTCGAAGGCGGACGCCGCCAGGCCCGTCCGGTTGATGGACAGATAGGTCCGGTGGTGGGGACCAACCGCCCCGCACTGGACCAGGTCGGCAAGTGGCTGGGCCGTGGCGAGGATCCCATCGCACGCCGGTAGGGCCGCCGCGAGGGCAGCGACATAGTCGGCGTACCGCTCGATGGTGATGACCCCGCGGGCTCGATGGTCGGCGGCCAGGATCAGCGAGGGCGCCGGGCGGGAGTCGGACACGGCGAGGTCAGGTAGTAGTGGTTGCGAACTGCGGAAGCCACCGAGACGTGCCCTCCAGGAGCTCGTCAACCATGGCGTCGGTCGCGCGGAAGTCGCCCCGGCCGGCGAGGGGGTCGAGGGCGAAGGCGGCCCGGGCCACCTCGCGATCGCCGCTCACCGCTGCCTCGACGGTAAGCTCCTGGGCCGCGACCTGGCGGCGCAGCAGCTCGGCCAGAGGGGCCGGCGCGTGCGCCTGATCACGCCCGCGCATGCCGTCACCGTCGACGACGCACATTGCCTCGACTACGGCATCGGTGGGCAGATCGGGGCACTGGCCCTTGTTGGGCAGGTTGATGGGCACCTCGCGGTGCGTGCCCGTCAGGAGCGAGTCGATGACCGGTGCAACCAGCTCACCTGAGGCCCACGTCGGGAGCTCCTTCTGGCGGGCCAGGATGGCGTCGACGTCGGCGATGTAGCCAAGCTGATGCTCTTCGCGACGCGAGATCGGCGTGAGCTCGATACCCCACTCGGCACCCCAGCCGGACTCCTCGGTCAGGATCCAAGGCACAAACTCGGCCACATGCCGATCGCCGGCTGCCGGCAGAGCCCCCCAGCGATCGAAGAGCGTGAGGGCCACCGCGTGACGCCGGGCGAATGCCAGCTTGGAGAACGGGTCCGGAGGCTCGCCCTCCGCCGGACCGGTCAGGCTGGCTGTGCCGCCGACCTCGTCGATCAGGTCATGCAGGATGGCCAAGCCGTCGTCGCCGGCGACGTCGAGAGCGGTGACGATCGGGAAGTGATTGACGCCCGTCACCGTCGGCTTGACGGCATCCCAGGGCTGCTTGAGGGCGATGGCGACGTCGAGGCAGAAGTTGCCCACCTCGTGGCAGAGGCCGACGGTCTTGATCGAGCTCTCCCGGGTGACCGACCGGGTGAGGCACGTCATGGGATTGGTGATGTTGAGCATCCACGCGTCGGGGCAGCACTCCTCCATGTCGTGGGCGATGCCGGTCAGGACGGGAATGTTGCGCAGTGACCGGCTGATGCCACCAGGCCCAACCGAGTCGCCCACCGATTGATAGATGCCATGCCTCGCGGGAATGTCGAGGTCCAGGGCCATGCTGGTGAAGCCGCCCGTCGAGATGGTCACGACGACGAAATCGGCGCCTTCGAGGGCGCGGCGTCGGTCGGTCGTCGACGAGACGGTCGCCTTGGTCTCGAACACCTCGTTGGCCAGATGGAAATACGCCTCCATCTTGGGCAGCGGCGCGGGATCGATGTCCATGAGGACGACGTGGGCGCCGGAAATCGACGGCATGCCGAGGAGATCGGCGATCAGCTTCGGGGACCACTGGTAGCTGCCCCCGCCGATGATGGTCACCTGCATGCCCGATGCCTCCCAACGCTCGTTGTGCGGCCGCACTTCAAAGCCGTGCGCACTATGACGCCAGCGTCACAGTACTCCGCGTACAGTGCGGCATGACTCCCGTACGCCAGCGTGTCGTCGACCGCCTCAACGTCGTCGTGCATCCCGACGTCACGCAGATGGGCCGGGCGGTGGCTGACCAAGCGGCCGCGACCATCAAGGCCGCCGTCGAGGCACGCGGCGTGGCCCACGCCATGTTTGCAACTGGCAACTCCCAGTTCGCCTTTGTCGCCGCCTTGATCGACGCGACGCCCGACGTCCCGTGGCCCGATGTCGTGGCCTTTCACATGGACGAGTACGTCGGAGTGGGGCCCGATCACCCCGCCGGGTTCCAACGGTGGATCCGAGAGCGCATCGGGAGTCGTGTGCCGGCCAAGGCCGTCCACTATCTCGACGGTCTCGCCGATCCGCCTGCCGAATGCGCCCGGTATGCCGATCTACTCAAGCGCCATCCGCTCGACCTGTGCGTACTCGGCGTGGGCGAAAACGGGCACCTGGCCTTCAATGACCCACCGGTCGCCGACTTCGAAGATCCCCTCGACGTGAAGGTCGTCGAGCTCGACCTCGCCTGTCGCCTCCAGCAGGTGGGCGAGGGCCACTTCCCCGACGTCGGCGCCGTCCCGACGCATGCCATGACCGTCACCATCCCGGCACTCCTCCGAGCAGGAACGGTCATCGCCGTCGTCCCCGAGCTCCGCAAGGCGACGCCCGTGAAGGCCGCGCTCGAGGGTCCCATCACCACCGCCTGCCCGGCCTCGGCACTACGCACCGCCGCCACCGCCACGCTGCATCTCGACCCCGAGGCCGCCAGCCTGCTCGCCTGGGATTAGACCGGGATTAGACCGGGATGAGACCCGGAGATCCCGACACCCGAGACCCGAGACCCGCAGACCCGAGACCCGCAGACCCGAGACCCGAGACCCGCAGACCCGATAGACACCAACCAGCCAACTAACCCGTCTGCATCTCTTTCCACGGCGACAGGATCAACCAGCACGAACCCTGCGCCTGGCCGTTGGCGAGCAACGGACACTTGCCGTCACCGTTCTCGTGGATCTCGACGGTGCGGTATTCGTGCGGGCCGGCATGGTTGGTCGGGCTGTACGACAGGAACGGCACAACGGTCCCGGGGAAGCTCGACAGTTGCCCCATGGCCGCGTCGAAACCAGCCCGCGTGAGGTCGGGTCCGGCCAGTCGGGCCGCCGCCGCGAAGAGGCGGATGTTTTGGCACCAGGTCATGGCCGTGCCCGTGGCCTCCACGTAATGATTGGGCGGCGGCGTCACACCCGGGTTGGCCTGCTGCCACACGTCATAGCAACTCATGGCCTGGGCGTCGTAGCCGCGTGGGTCGTCGGAGTTGCCAAGGTCGAATGACGTCGGCCCGACCTGATTTTGCAGATCCTGGAAACCCTCGTCGGCGAGACCCAACCCGCCCTCGAGCTCTGACTCGTAATCGGAGAGGGCCTCGACCGGATCCCAGTTCTGGTCGTCGGCCGTCTCCAGGAAGGTGGCAAGGTTGAGGAACGGCACGATCGGGATCAGCGTGGTCACGCCATCGGCGCGGAACCGCTCCACCGACAGCGGCGCCGTATCGGCGGAGTCGGCGCCGTCGGAGGAGTCGTAGTGGCTGATCTCGACGTCCGTCGCTTTGAGGCCGTAGCGCGCCAACGTGGGGATCAAATACTGGTTGAGGGCGATGGTGTCCTCTTGGCGGTCTGAGGCGAGGATGCCGAACTTGGTCTTCGGCGTCAGGATCCCGCGAGCGATGGCCCACGGCACCAGGTTTTCGACGACCCGCGACGTGTCGGGCCCCGTCCACCACAGGTTGGGGGCGCCCTCCTGCGTGAAGAGGGGCACCGCGGTCCACCCACTGATCAACGGGGTGTGGCCCTCCTGCGTGATGCACAGTTGCTCGTCGTCGTGCCAGGCATCGGAGTCGACGACGGCGAAGACCTGCTGGTCCTGAGTCCACTGCAAGCACAGGGCCCGCATGCTGGCGTCGTCGAGAGGGTTGAAGCCGACCACCTCCGGGACGATCTTGCGCCCCAGGATGCCGCCGTGGGCATTGATGTCATTGACGTACGTAGCGATCGAAAGGGTGTTGCTCTCACTGGCCGTGTCGATCCCCGTCGCCGCACCGACAGCGCCGAGGTTGGGCCAGGGGAATACGACCGTGATGCTGGTCGGCGTCACTCCGCGATCGCTCGCTGTGAGCTTGACGCCAGGCGCCGCACCGCTGCCGGATCCACCTCCGACGAGTGACCCGACGCCGGACGATCCGAGCGTTGCTGCCGTCGTGCTGGCCGCCGCCAGCGTGGTGGAGGTGGCGCCGGACGCGCCCAGCGTGCCCGCAGTGGTCGAGCTGCCCGGGGGCCCAAGAGCACCGCTGGCGCCGGACCCGCTGGTCGAGGTGCTACCGGTCGCGGCCAAACGACTCGTCGAAGGGCCGACGGCGCCGAGGCTGATGAGATCGGCCACGAGGAGGCCAGTGACGATCAGGGCGCCGAGGCGGATCGATCGGTCCGCCTCGCGCAGGCGGCGCAGAGCTCGCCGATACCTCACTCCCGCCGGGGGTCGGCGGATGCCTACCATCAGTCAGCACTCCTTCGTGTGGTGCCCGGCTACTGCCGGACTCCGATCAACGGCGCTCCCAGAACACGCCACTTTAGAGCCCCGCTCTCGCTCGTCGTGAACGGGCTTTCGGCCTCGTCCTAGACGGTGGTCTTGCCAGCGGGCGACTTGCGCGCTGGCCGTTGTCGGGCTGCGACCCCGCCAACCGCCGGAGTGGTCGAGCCTCGGGCACCCGTCCGCTCCAACGCCTCCCGGCTGGCACCCAGGTAGGCGGCGATGGCGACCGGATCGGCGAGCACCTCGGCGGGGGGTCCGACGCTGACCACCGAACCCGCCTCCATCACGACCAACTTGTCGCAGAGCGAGACGGTCAACGGAACATCGTGCTCGACCATGATCACGGTCGCGCCGGTGATCTGCTGGACCTGTCGCAGAAGAGGGCCGAAGGCTTCGGCCTCGGCCTGTGCGACGCCGGCCGTCGGCTCGTCCAGCAGCAGCAGTCGCGGTCGGGCGGCGATGATGGCGGCCAGGTCGACGATGCGCCGAGTCCCCGTCGAGAGCTCGCTGATCAGGCGATTGCGGAAGTCGCCGAGATGCATCTGCTCGATGAGGTCGGCCACGTTGGCGCGCTTGGTGGCCTCGAGCTGGCGGGCACCGGGAAGGTGCAGGGTGGTGGCCACGAGGCCCACCGGCCACCGAGCGTCCTCGGCGACCATGAGGACCTGCTGCACCGTCAGCTCCGGGAACAGTCGACAGTCCTGGAACGATCGGGTGACCCCGAGCCACGCCCGATCGGCCGGCAGGTAATCGGCGAGGTCCTCACCATCAAGGATGACCGAGCCCCGCGCTACGGGGACCACGCCCGTGACGGCGTCGAGAAACGTGGTCTTGCCCGAGCCATTCGGCCCGATGATGCCGACCATCGATCCGGCTTCGGCGGTCAGGTCCACGCCGTCGACGGCGTGGACCCCCCCGAAGGCGACCACCACATCCTTGACGACGAGCGCGGCACCGCCCGTCGGAGCGTCGTCGAGCTCGTCGGCAGCAGCTGTAGCCGGCGGCCGCGCCGGCACGGGGCGCTGCCGACCAAGGACGCTGACGACGCTCGGCGGGAGGAGCTGGGCGAGGCGGTCGCCGATGCGGCGCACAACGCCGTCGAGCCCGCCGGGTAGGTAGAGCAGGAAGAGCAGCAACCCGACCCCGCTGGTGATGAATTGCACCGCCTGCCCCGAGCCGAAGGCGGCGGGGATCCCGATGAGATAGAGCGCCCCGAGGAGCGCCCCTTCGACGCTGCCCAGCCCGCCGATGATGACCATAGCGACGACGAGCAACGACAACGACGGATCAAACGTGAGGGCTGTGAACCGCTGAGTCACCAGCGCGAAGCAGACTCCCGCGATGCCGGCGAGGGCACCCGAGAGCGCGAAGGCCATGAGCTTCAGCAGCACGACGCGCGAGCCCATGGTCGCCGCCGCCAGCTCGTTGTCCCGCACGGCGATCAGGTCACGCGCGATGCCTCGGTCGCGCCAGGTCCGCACCACCAGGACACAGACGACGAGGACCGCCAGCACGAAGTAATTGGTGGCCCGTTCGGACAACAGACTGATGCCGAAAAGCGAGGGCCGCCTGATCAGCGTCGACATCGGATCGGGAAGGCCGGTGCACACATGCCAGCCCACCAGCGGCGCGCGCCAGCACGACGTCGGCAACACCGAGACGTTCATAAACAGCGCGAAACCGAGGGTCGTGACGGCCAGATACAGGCCGCGAATCCGCAGGGCGGGCAGGCCGATCACGACGGCGATGGCCGCGGTGAGGCCGCCGGCAAACACCAACACCAACAACACGTTGTCCTGCGGCACCATGCGGGCAGCGACGATGGCGCCGACCGCCACCAAGCCGAAGTTGCCCAGGGAGACTTGCCCGGCCCAGCCGGTGAGGACGGTGAGCGAGAGGGCGACGAGCGCGTACACGTAGATGCGCGAGATCAAGAAGCTGCGCGAGCTGTCGACCAACAAAGGCAGCAGGATGACGGCGATGCCGACGACGAGGATGCTGGCCCGGGCGAGGGCCTGACGGCGAGGATCGGGGCCGGTCATGCGGTTTTCGGCCGAGAGTCGCCACGAGGAACGCTGCTCATCGCGGGGCCCGACGCGCAGACGTCGGGCGCTGAAGACCAAGACGCCCAGCAGCACGGCAAACATGGCCGCCTCGAGATTGGACGGCATCGGCAGATTCCAGGCGACGACTTGCTGGAAGATCCCCAACCCCACGCCGGCGACGAACGCCACGCCGAGGTCGGTCATCCCGCCGATCAATGCCGCCGCCAGCGCCCGCAGGAGAAGCTCCGGCCCAAGGACCTGGGCGAAGGCGTTGGCCTTGTCGGGTGAGGCCAGGATGGCGGTGACAGCAGAGAGGAGTGCGGCCAGCACCCACGCGAACGTGGACGTGCGCCGCACCCAGATGCCCGACAGTCGCGCCGACTCTGAGTTCTCGGCCATGGCCCGCATGTTGCGGCCCTGCCGGGACCGAGCGAAAAACAGCACCACGGCGAGGGCGATCAGCGGCGCGACGATGAGGGCGAGGACATCACCCGACTGGAAGTGGTAATCGTCGAGCGAGAACGACGCGTGGAACGGCACCGGGTAGGGCAGGTACAGCTTGGTCGGCCGCACGATAGGCAGCAGGGTGACGAGGTACAGCACCTCGGCCAGCCCGATGGTCGCGACCATCACGATCAGGCGGGGTCGGTTGAACAACCGGCGCAGAAGCAGCTCGCTGCCGGCCCCGACCACGACGGCAACGACGAGTGCGAGCAGCACCGCGAACCCGTAGGGAACGTGGTCGTCGATGGCCAGCTTGCTGACCAACACGGCTGACACGACGCCGAGCTGGGCGTGGGCGAAGTTGAGGACGCGGCTGCTGCGATAGATGAGCACGAGGCCCATCGCCAGCAGGCCATAGCCGAGGCCGACGACGAGCCCCTGGACGACGGTGAACGCCGGGATCGACACCTAGGTGCCGCCGAGGAACACGGGCCGAAGGAGCTCATCGTGGGTGAGCAGGTCGGCCGCCGGCCCGTCGAAGCGCAACTCGCCCCGCTCCATGAAGAGGGCGTGGCTGGCCAGCGAGAGCGCCAGGTTGGCGCTCTGCTCGACGAGCATCACCGTCGTGCCCCCGGCGTTGAGCCGCCGGACCGTCGCCAGAAGGTCCTCGACGACGATCGGCGCCAGACCGAGGGTGAGCTCGTCGAGCAGCAACAGACGGGGGCGGAGCAACAAGACCCGCGCCAGGGCCAGCATCTGCTGCTCACCTCCGGACAGGGCGCCCGCTCGCTGGCCTCTCCGAGCCTCGAGCTGCGGAAAGGCGTCAAACGCCTCCTCCTCGGCACGACGGCGACTGGCGGCATCTCGGTAGCGGGTCTGGGTACCGACCCGGAGGTTCTCGGCCACGCTCAGACCGGGGAAGGTCATGCGGCCGCCGGACAGGAGAGCCACGCCGAGATCGAGCACCTGCTCGGCCTCCGAGAACGTCGTGTCCTCGCCGAAGATGCGGATGGTGCCGCGGCTCGGGTGATCGAGGCCGGCAACCAGGCGGAGCAGTGTGGACTTGCCGGCACCGTTGGTGCCGAGCAAGGCGACGACCTCGCCCTCGTCGACGCGAAGGCTCACCTCGGTGAGGACTGGCTGGGTGCCGTAGCCAAACGACAGTCGGGAGACGGCCAGCGCGGGTGACGCCCGGCCGGCCCGACGATCCGACGCGGTCTGCGCGCGATCCTCGGCCTCGATGGCCACGGTCACGATGTCTTCGACCACCTCGTCGCGATCGATGACGATCACGACGGCGGCCGCCACGCCGGCGAGGGCGACGAACCCGAGAACGGAGCCGGCTCCCCACGCCGCTCCCGCTCCGCTGGCCACGAGGGCGGCCGTGAGCCCCCACAGAGCGGCCAACCCCCCGGCCAACCCGAAGGCAGCCACGCGAGTGGGACCGGCCACCACTTCGGAGATGATGACGAGTAGCACGATCACGGCAACGACGAGGCCGGCCAGCCCGACACCGATGATGGCGCCGAACAGCAAACGCTGGCGCACAAGAGCCCCCAGCCCGGCGGCTAGTCCGAAGGTCGCCACTCCCCCGCCGATCAGCAACGCCAGTCGCGATCGGTCGGCCGCGGCCCAGAGGTCGCCGAGGCGGCCGGCGATGGGCACGCCGACAAGGGCGATGATCACGGCCACCACGTCGACGGTGCCCTGCGAGCCGATGGCGACATGACGCTGCTCGAGCAGCGAGCGCACCGTGAACGGCAGGCCGAGAGCGGCAAACCCGGCGAGGGCAAGTCCCACGGTCAGCAGGTTGCGCGACCCCGTCCGGGCCAGTCGCGGCATGCCGCTCGACGCTCGAGCCGCCCCGCCTGCCTCGTCGGAGGGTGCCGCCGCCGATAGCTCGGGTTGTCGTACCCGGGCCGCGAGGACGGCCAATGGGAGGCCGAGCAGGGCGACGAGCAGTGCCGGCCTCCAACCGACGACATCGGCCAAGCCGGCCAGGACGGCGGCACCGACCCCGCGGGCGACAAGCGCGCCCCCGGCATGGGTGGCGTACACCCGCGCTCGACCTTCGGGCGGTGAGCCCTCCGCCAACACGGCGAGGTGGACCGTGTGCATGGGGGCACCCGCCACGCCGACGAGGACGGCGATCACCGCGGCCATGCTGACCGAGCGAGGCAACGCCAGCAACGGCGTGAGCACGGCGCCGGCCGCGGCGCCACTGGCGATGATGGGCCAAGGACCGACGCGGCGAGACAGCGGGCCGATCACAACTCCGGCGACCAAGCGGGCGGCCACGACGGTGACGAGCAAGCCGACGATGCCCACCTCGGTGGTGCCGAGGCTTCGTCGTAGGTGGGAGGCGAAAACGACGAGGCTGCCGTCGACGACGACACCCGCCGCCGCGATCGACGCGAGCAACGCGAGGTGAGGCGTCGCCGACAGCAGCGGCCGCAACCGCGGCGGGTCGGCCCGCGGTACCTCCCGCGCCCGCTCGGTTGGGCGCGTCGCACCCGATGACTCGTGGGTGCGCAACAAGCTGTCGGGGACGGACAGTCCCAGCGAGTCTCCGATGCGGCTGGTTTCTACCATCATCGAAGGCGCTACCGCCTATTCATCCCGCCGGGGCGACATAGGCTGTGACCATGGCAACCGGCACGCTGGATATCCGACCCGTCACCCCCCACATCGGCGCCGAGGTCCACGGCCTCGACCTGTCGGTCCCCCTCGGCGAGGACACCGTCGCCGAGGTACGGGCTGCCCTCGTCGATCGCTTGGTGCTCTTCTTCCCGGGTCAGGACCACCTGACCCCGGACGAGCATGAGGCGTTCGCCAGCCAGTTCGGCGAGGTGACCGAGGCGCACCCGATCCTGCCCGCTCTCGACGAGGATCATCCCAAGGTCCTGCCGCTCGACAGCCGCTTCAACAAGGCCGCCTTCTGGCACTCCGATGTGACGTTCATGAACACGCCACCGATGGGCTCGATCCTTCACGCCAAAGTCATGCCCGAGCTCGGCGGCGACACACTGTGGGTCAACCTTCAGGCTGCCTACGCCGCGTTGGCCGAGCCGTTGCGCGACATGTGCGACCGACTGACTGCCATCCATTGGGATCCCAGCTTCGCCGCCGAGATCGACGCCGCCGGAGGCTGCACCTGGGACGGCAAGCACATCTCAAAGCTCCGGCCCGTGGTCCATCCGGTCGTGCGGATCCACCCCGAAAACGGTCGCAAGGGCTTGTTTGTCAACGCCAACTTCACCCACTCGATCTTCGGCATGTCGCCCATCGAGAGTGACGGTCTGCTCCAGACCCTGTACCGCCATTGCACGCAGACGCCGGAGTTCGCCATGCGCCATCGCTGGGCGGCCGGCGACGTGGCCTTCTGGGACAACCGGGCCACCCTGCACTACGCCAGCGACGACTACCACGAGCTCCGAGTCGTGCACCGGGTGACGCTGCGCGGCGACCGGCCCTTCGGCCCCCAGGGGACGGGGACCGAGGCTCTCGCCAAGGTGGGCATCCCCTCGCTGGTCGCTAGCTAGGCGCTGTCGGGCTCGACAGGATCGGCACCCGCGAGCCGCTCCTTGGCCTCGGCGACGACCAGCTCGAGATCAGCCACGTAGGTCCGACCGGCGGCCAGGACGAGGAGGCCGCCGACGACGTAGAACGGCGAGACGCACAACAGCGCGAGCCGCAGGTTTTCGCCGAACAGGGTGGACAGCACGCCCACAAGTAGCGAGCCTATCGAGCCGACGGCCTGCAACACGTTGGTCGCGGCAGATGCCTGGGACCGCAGCGGTGACGGAGTCACGTCCATCAGCAGGGCGTACTGCGGACCCGTGGGTAGGGCAGCGAGGCCGGCGCCGAGGGCGAGGAGGGGGGTGGCCAACCAGAGCGACGGCATGGTGAGACCGATCGCCATCGCGGTGGCGCCGCTCACGTACCCGAAGGCCGTCACGTAGATGCGCGCCCGCAGCATCCCCCGCGCCAGTAGGCGGTCGGCGAGGAACCCGCCCCCCAAGACTCCCGCGAATGCGCCGACTCCGAGCACGGGGGCGAGAGCCGCGGCCTGGGCGCCGTCGAGCCCGAACGTGCGCTTGAAGAAGGCCAGGCCCCACACGCCGATCCCGTTGCCGAAGATGCCCGTCACCGCGAAACCAACGGCGGCGAGCCGCCAACTCCGGAGACGGGCGATCTGCCGCACGATGTCCCATCGGTCGCCGACGGGCTCGGCCGCCGCCACCCCCGGGGTGTCGCCCTCCTGCAACTGCTCGCGGCCCTCAGGCGCGCCCGGCTCTATCCCTTCGGCCGCCTCGAGCTCGACGAGCTCCTGGCTGAAGTGGGCGTCCTGGCCGCCCCGCGCCGGCTCAGGGCGGGTGGCGATGAGGTAGGAGCCGATGAGCGCCAGGGGCAGCCACATGACAAACGCCCACCGCCACCCGAAGTCGTCGACGACAACGCCGGCAATGATCAGACCGCCGAACGTCCCGACGGCGGCGCCGGCGTTGAAGATGCTGATCTTCTTGGCCCGGTCATCCATGGACCACCAGTCTCCGATCAGGGGAAGGGCGGCTGGGTCGGTCGCCTCGAGGGTCGAGGAAGCGACGCGGAAGACTCCGAAGATCACGAAGCCGGCGGCCCCGAACCCGAGCAGGGTGAATGACGGAGTGAGGGCGGCCAGGGTCACGAGGGCACCCCAGAGGGCAAACATGCCGGCGAGCACGGCCGTGCGGCTGTGACGGGCGCAGAAGTGGGCGACGGGGACCCCGCCGACGTTGCCGGCGATACCAACACAGAAGGGCACGACCCCCAGCGCGGCGTCGTTGATGTGGAAGGTGTGCTTGAGCGCCTCTGTCGATTGGGCGAACGTCTGACTGAGTCCACCTTGCAGACCGTTGGCGAAGCAGAGCGCCACCATCGTCATGGCTCCAGCCGTCACCGCCGCCGCCGCCACCGGGCGATCACGGGACGAGCTTGAGCTATCCGGGGCAATCGCCATTCGAGAGATCGTCGCAGATCCGCGCCCGGACGACTAGACAACGATCATGAGTCACGTTCCGTCCCCCCAACGCTACGACCGCCTCAGTTACCGCACCTGTGGCCGCAGCGGGCTCAAGCTTCCGTCGATCTCATTGGGCCTCTGGCACAACTTCGGCGACGACCGCGCCTACGCCGTCAGTCGCTCGATCGTGCTGCGTGCCTTCGATCTCGGCATCACCCACTTCGACCTCGCCAACAATTACGGACCGCCTCCGGGCGGGGCCGAAGAGACCTTCGGCCGCATCCTCGCCACCGACTTGCGGGCCCACCGCGACGAGCTGGTCATCTCCACCAAGGCCGGCTACGACATGTGGTCCGGACCCTACGGCGAGGGCGGCTCCCGCAAGTATCTGCTCGCCAGTCTTGACCAGTCCCTCCGCCGCATGGGCCTCGACTATGTCGACATCTTCTACTCGCACTGCCCGGACCCGGCGACGCCGATCGAGGAAACCATGGGGGCTCTGCACACTGCCGTGCGACAAGGCAAGGCTCTGTACCCGGGCATCTCCTCCTACGACCCCGCCGGGACGGCAGCGGCCGCGACCGTCCTCGATCGCCTCGGCAGCCCCCTGCTGATCCACCAGCCTGCCTACTCCATCTTCGATCGCCAGGTCGAGAAGACGGCGCTGCTCGACACCCTCGAGCAGGTCGGCGCCGGGTGCATCGGATTCATGCCTCTCGCCCAGGGCCTGCTCAGCGACCGCTACCTCAACGGCATCCCGCCGGACTCGCGCGCCAGCCGCAAGGACACGCTGTCGTCGGATTGGATCAGTGACGACCTGCTCGACAAGATCCGCGCCCTCGACGACATCGCCAAGCGCCGCGACCAGTCGCTCGCCCAGATGGCCATCGCCTGGACGCTGCGCGATCCGCGAATGACCTCGACGTTGATGGGAGCGAGCAGCATCGCCCAGCTCGAGGCCAACGTGGCGTCGCTCGACCAGCCCGCCCTGACCGAAGAGGAGCTGACCGAGATCGATCAGGCTCTCGGGATGCGGCGATGACGCGCAACTATTCGCCGTGGCAGTGGTTCGTCCACACCATGCAAGAGGCCGGGGTGGATGGGTCGCCCGACCTCCCCAAGAGCGCCGGCCCCCAAGGCAGCGCCGACCTCGCCGCCTGGCAACGCCAAGCTCGGCGCAAGCTGGTGAAGGCCCTCGGCACCCTCCCCGATCCCGTACCCCTCAACCTGGAGATCTTGGAGTCCGTCGACTGCGGCACATACGAGCGCCAGCACATCGTCTACGACACCGAACGTTGGATGTCCGTCCCCGCGTACCTGCTGATCCCCCACGCGCGCACGGCCTCGGGCCGGCCGGGTCCCGCCGTCCTCGCTCAACATGGCCACGGCCCGGGCAAAGCCGAGGTCTGCGGCCTGTCGGGTCCCGACGGGAGCGGCAACCTCAATGACTACGCCCACCAGTTCGCGTTGCGGGGCTACGTCGTCCTCGCGCCCGACCTCCGCACCTTTGGGGAGCGCGCCGACTGGGAGCCACCCAACATGTATTCGTGCGACCACACCTACATGTACGCCGCCCTCTTGGGCCACCAGTTGCTCGCCCTTGACCTGTGGGACCTCGCGCGCGGCCTCGACCTGCTCGTGGCCCACCCCCTCGTCGACAAGCGGCGGGTGGGCATGGTCGGCCTCTCCCAGGGCGGCACCTGCACCCTGTTCATGAGCGCCTGGGACCGGCGGATCAAGGCCACCGTCGTGAGCGGCTACCTCAATCGGTGGGACACCTGCACGACCATCGGCTGGAACATGTGCGGCTCGCAGGTCCTGAGCGGCATCACCCGGGAGCTGGGTCACCAGGATCTCGGCGCCCTGATCGCACCTCGCCCGCTGCTGGTCGAGACGGGCATGCACGACCGGATCTTCCCCGTCGACGCAGCCCGCTCCACGGTCGACGGGCTCCGCCAGGTATACGGCGCCGCCGGCGCCGCCGATCACATCCAGCACGACGTCTACGACGGCGGCCACAAGTGGCATGGCGACGTCGCCTACCCGTTCCTCGCTCGATGGTTGGGCGGCGACGAGGCGCCCAACCAACCCTGACGCCATCGTCATAGTCATGAGGTTTCGGGTAACGTCGCTCCCGTGTCGGGGGGCGACGATTCGCCGGCAGCCGGCACCACAGGACTCGGTTTGACCCCGCCAAAACCAGAGCGGGCAGACACGCCCGACACGGCGGCCGGTGGCCTGCGCCGCGTTGTCGTCTACGGACGATGGCCGTTGGTCGCCATGGCCGCCACCGTCGCTTTGCAGAGCGGCGAGCGCCAATCGCTCTCCGAGGCCGTCAACGGCATCCAACACCAGTTCCACGTCTCCGACTCCGTCGTCGGGTTCCTCCCCTTCGCCATGGCTCTGGTCGGGGTGGTCGGCGCCCTCCCATTCGGCTACCTCGCCGACCGGATGCGGCGGGCGATCCTCCTCGCCGGCGGGGTGGCCGTTTGGACCGTCTGCATGGCGCTCGACGCCGTGGCTGGGACCTACCTGTTGCTGTTTGTCTTCAGACTCGGCATCGGCGCCATGGAGGCCAATAGCCCGGCCGCCATCTCCCTTCTCTCCGACTACTACCCGGCGCTCGAGCGAGCCAAAAACATGGGTCTCTACCAAGCCGGCGCCCTGGTCGGCGCCATCGTCGGCCTGGCCGCCGGCGGCCTGGCGGTCAGCCTCGGGGGATGGCGCTGGGCCTTCATCATGTGGGTCCCGCTCGGCGTCGCCACCGTCTTCTTCGTGGCCCGTCAGCCGGAGCCGGTCCGCGGATGTCAAGACGACAGTTGGGAGCCGCCTCCGGCGACCGTCGAGGCCGCGACCGCCCTCGGGCTCGACACCCTCAACCGCTTGCCGCCCCCCGGTCGGACGGCGACGTGCGACTACGCAACGGCAACCAATCGTGAGGTCCTCCGTGAGCTGCTCGCCGCCCGAAGCATGTGGTACGGCGTCATGGCCCTCACCGTCTCCCAGCTCCTGCTCAACGGCTTGCAATTTTGGGCGGTTCCCTACTTCGAGCGGGTCGACGGGCTCGGGTCTCTCGGCGCCAGCGCGGTGGCCGCGCCGCTCGCCCTCGGGGCCGTCGTCGGGATCCTGGGAGGTGGGTATCTCGCCGACCATCTTCTGCGCGGCGGGATGACCAACGCCCGTGTCTTCGTCGTGGCCTTCGGATCGATCGCGGCCACGATCGTCCTCTTGCCCGCCTTCGTGATCACCAACCTTTGGGTCACCGCCCCGCTCCTGCTCCTCGGCGGGATCGTCGTCACCTTGCCGGTCGCACCGGCCGAGGCTTTGATGACCGACGTCGTGGTCGCCGAGTTCCGCGGTCGGGCCGCCGGGATCCGAGCCATCGTGCGTTCGCTCTCGAGCGCAGGCCCGGCAGTCATTGGCGTCACCTCGACGACGCTGATCAGCCGCCTGGCCATCGACCGGGCTGACGGCCTCCGTTGGGCCATCGTGGCCCTGACCCCGATCTACGCCATCGGCGGGGTGTTGATGTTGTTGGCCGCGCGGTACTACCCCGCTGACGTGGCCTTTGTCGCCGCCGAGTCCCGCCGCAAGGCTGGGGGTGACGAGTGAAGAGGACGCGGGGCCGTACACTCATAGGTCGCCGTACCGGCCGTGGGGGAGCTTTGTCGTGAAGGGTTTGAGCGTCGTGCGAATGGGATTCGGCGCGGCCGCGCTGAGTGCGTGCGCGTTGCTCGTCGCCGGACCGGCGCTATCGGCATCCCCACCGCCCCCACCCCAGTTGCCCTCGGTGTTCGCCGGCCTCGCTGCCGTGTCAGGGCTCTTCGAGCAGTTGGACAGCGCGCCCAGCTTCGTGCCCACGGACGACCCCATCTACGCCAACTTCGCGGACGGCGCGAGCACGTACGCATCGCAGGCCCTTCAAGCCCAGGCCAGCCCGTACGACCCAGGCCCGACCATCGTCGGCCTTCCCGGCTTGCTCTGTGAGGCGGGGGCAACACCGGAGTGCGAGACCCCTCCCCTTCCCTTCCTCGCCACCGCCAACCAGCAGGTGCCCAACGCTTCGGTGAGCTTTGCGCCGAGCGCGGGTGGCATCGGCCTGCTCAGTGCGACCGCGCACGCCACCCTCTCCGGGGTGAGCACCACCTCCACCGTGGCTGGTCTCGATCAAGGGACGTCAGCCAGCCCGGCCGGCGCGCCCCTTGCCGACGCCCCGGTATCGGCCTTGCGCGACCGGATTGCCGCCCTCGTCGGTCATCCAATGGCCGCGTCGAACACGGCGACCCTGTCGATCGGCACCATCCAGACCACCACCCAGCAATCATTCAGCGGCTCGACGCTCGACGTGCAGGCCGAGGCCACCGATTCCGGAGTCTCCCTACTCGGCGGGCTGATCAACATCGGGGCCATCGTCACCACCTCGAAGACGGCCACCAACGGCGGCAAGATCAAGAGCCATGTCGACAAATCAGCTATCACCGGCGTGACCGTGGCCGGGCTGCCGGCCACGATCAACCAGGACGGGATCACCGTGGACGGAGCCGGCGACACCACCCTTACGAGCACCGTCAACTCCGCCCTGCAACAGGGCCTGTCAGCCGCCGGCATCCAGATTCACCTCGCCGGCGACACCACGCCCGGCGTCCTCGAGCCGGGCATGTGCGCCAGCGGCGAGGCGGATGGTCTCATCGTCAGCGCCTCGGCCAATCTGACCGCCATCCCCATCGACGGCGCCGTCTTCTTCCAAGACCTCGCCCTCGGCTCGGCCTGCACGACCGGTGATGTCGGACCGCCCTCGGTCGCCTCGCCGGGCACCAGCTCGTCCGGACCCCCGAGCGGCACCGGACTCCCAAGCGGCACCGGACCATCGACCGGCGGCTTCGGTGGCGGCGCATCCGGGTCATATTCCCCAGGCTCGTCACCCTCGGGTCTGCCGTCCACGGGGACCGGCGCCACGCCCACATCACCTCTGCCGTCGGGATCGTCAGCGTCGGGCCTGCCCGCGTCCGCCGGGGGATCGCCGGGCGTAGCGCTCGGGCGGCCCGCCGTGACCCTGCCCTTCGGCGAGCTCGGCAGCAAGCTGGTGACCGACCGACTTTCGCTGCTCTATTTGACTCTCGGCCTGGCGGCGGTTGCCGTCCTCCTGGGAGCCTTACCCCTCCTCAAGCCTCGCTTACCGCGCGGCCCGTGACAGGATCACCCGAGTCCTCTTCAACCCATGACCGCCCCACAAGGAGGGCCTACGACGTGAGCGCCGACGATGACCGCAGCGGGAGCAGCGACGAGTTGCCGGACCCCAAGTTGTTCTGGCAATGGGTGGGCTCGGCGACGCGCCCGGTCATCGGCTGGATCCTCGTCGCCCTCGGAGCCCTCGCCATCATCGTCGGGTACGTCGGCGTCGCTCGCCAGGTCCTCGTCGCCAAACAGCTCCCCTACCTGATCTCCGGCGGCATTCTCGGCGTCGCCATCGTGGCCGTCGGGGTCATGTTCATCGGCACCGAGCAGATCCGCCGCGACTCCGGACGCCTCGACCGCCTCGAAGCCATGGTGGCCGAGCTCCACGCCGTCCTGCTGACCCGCGCCGACGCGCCAACGGTCGTCCAAGACGGCCACGGGCCAGGCCCCCACGCCGACGAAGCCGGCCAGGTTGACGGCGGGCCCCTCCTCGTCGCCCTCCCCGAGGGTGAGCGCTACCACGCCGAAACCTGTCGGGTCGTGCAAGGCAAAGCCGCGGCCATGCCCGTCGGTCTGCGCACCATCCAACGCCGCGGCCTGACGCCCTGTCCGCTGTGCGAGCCGATGACCGTGGGCGGCTGACTCACCAACATGTTTTGGGTCCAGGTCATCATCAGCGGCGTCGCCCTCGGCGCCATCTACGCCTTGGCCGGCATGGGCCTCGTCCTGACCTACAAGGCCACGGGCGTCTTCAACTTCGCCCACGGCGCCATCGCCATGATCGTCGCCTACAGCCTCTGGGAGGCACGCGAGCGCTGGCATTTCCCCCTCTGGCTAGCGGGCATCTTCGCCGTGCTCATCGTCGGGCCGGCCCTCGGGTTTGTGCTCGAGCGTTTCATCTTCCGACCGCTGCAACTGCGACGGGCGTCGACGTCGGAGAAGTTGGTGGCGACGCTCGGCGTCTTCCTGGCCTGCGAAGGCTTCGCCTATCTGATCTGGACGGGCGAAGTTCGCCAGGAGCCGCGGCTCATCACCAACAAGGCCCTGCATCTTCCCTACAAGCTGGTGATCGGCACCGACCAGCTCGCCACCGTCATCCTCGTCGTTGTCATCAGCGCCGGGCTGTGGGCGTTGTTTCGGTACACGGCGATCGGCACCGACATCAAAGCCGTCGTCGACCGCCGGGAGCTGGCCGAGCTCTCCTCGATCAACGCAGATCGCGTGGCCGGACTCTCCTGGGCCATCGGATGCGGCCTAGCCGGTCTCACAGGGGTCTTGCTCGCCGCTCAAGCCGGGCTCGACCCGTACTACCTGACCTTGCTCGTCATCGAGACGTTTTCGATCGCGGTCGTCGCCGGTCTCACGTCGCTCCCTGTCGCCATCGCCGCCGGGATCGGCCTACTCGGGATCGGCAACGCCCTGCTCATCCAGTTCAACCCGCACGTCCTGCCGCTCATCCACACCCACGTCTCCGTCCACATCCTCAACGCCATCGGTCAGCTCAAACCCAACCTGTCGATCGTCGTCCTCTTCGTCGCCCTCGTCGTGCTGCGCAACCTCGACGAGCCGAGCGACGACCAGATGGGTCGGAGCCGCCTCATCTCCGGAACGATCGGCCGCGTGAAGCGGGGACGGACAGCGTCGACGGCGTTGTTGACGGCCGTCGCCGTCATTGCCATCGCTCTGCCGTTGGCGCTCAACTACGTCGACCTCCAACGAGCCCAGATCATGCTGGCCCTCGTCGTCATCTTCGCCTCCATCGTGTGCATGACCGGTCTGTGCGGGTACATCACTCTTGGCCAAGCAGGCTTCGCCGGATTCGGGGCGTTCGTCGCCGCCCGCGCCGCGGTGTGGTGGCACATGCCGGTGCCGATTGCGACCGTCGCCGGCGGCATCGGCGCCCTCATCGTCGGCCTCGTGGCGGGCTACCCCGCCCTACGGCGGCGCGGCCTGTTCCTCGGCCTCACCACGCTCAGCCTCGGCTTGCTCCTCTACAACTTCGTCTTCAACAACGACGCGTTCAACCCGTCGGGCGTGCCGACGGCGCGGCCGGACTTCGCCATCGGACCGCGAGCCTTCTACTGGTACGAGCTCGTCTGGGTGGCGCTCGTGCTGCTCCTCGCCCGCAACCTGAGCAGGGGGCGACTCGGCCGGGTGCTGGGCGCCATGGGTGATTCCGAGGTCGCCGCCCAAGCCATCGGGATCAACCTCCGCCGCTACAAGCTCCTCATCTTCGCGGCGAGCGCCTTCATCGCCGGACTGGGCGGAGCGCTCCTCGCCCAACAGGCGCAGGTGTTCAGCGGCGGCAACTTCGACCCCATCACAAGCCTCGAGTGGTTCGCCGTCGTGATCGTCGCGGGTGTCGGGACGTTGGACGGCGCCCTGGTCGCCGCCGTCATCTTCGAGCTGCTCGACATCATCTTCCCCAACGCGTCGCAGTTGATCATCGCCGTCGGCGCCCTGGGCATCGGCTATCTGCCTGGTGGCTCGATCACCGGTCTCGCCCGCTACGTGGTCGGGCGGGTCCGGTCGCCGGCCGGCCTCCAACGCGAGTTCGCCCGAGCGCGCGTCGGCCTGCTGACCGCGCCGAAGGTGCCCGAGGCCGCGTCGCCTCCCGCCCTCGCACCGTCGGCCTTCGCCCGACGCGTCCTCGATGGTGAGCCGTCGTGACCGAGCATCGCCCGAGCGGCGGGGAGCGGGAAGCGCAGAGCTCACGCACGGACGTGCGGTCATGAGCGACGACCTCGACGACCTCGGGGCTCCGCTCCTCGAGGCGACCGAGATCACCAAGACCTTCCAGGGTCTGACCGCCCTCCAAGACGTGTCGCTCACGGCACGCGCCGGCGAGATCACCGCGTTGATCGGACCCAACGGCGCCGGCAAGACCACGCTCTTCAACTGTCTCACCGGCCTGCTCGTCCCTGACCATGGTCGCGTCCGCCTGGGCGACCATGACATCACCACGCTGCCAACCCACCGTCGCGCCCAACTCGGGATGGCCCGCACCTTCCAGCGACTCGAGGTCTTCGCCGCCATGACGGTGTTCGACAACCTGCGGGTCGCCGCCGAAGTCGCCCGACCCGGCAAGACCATCAGCGGGCTCTGGCACCTCCGTCACCCGGACGAGCCAGATGTCGTCGCCAGGGTCGAGGAGGTCATGGAGCTCGTCGGACTCAAGGCCGTTCGCACTGTCATCGCCGGTGAGTTGTCGACCGGGGTCCTCCGCATCGTCGAGCTCGGGCGAGCGCTCTGCACCGACCCCAAGTTGCTCCTGCTCGATGAGCCGGGGAGTGGCCTGGACGCCAACGAGACCGATCACCTGGCCGCCATCCTCACGCTGGTCACGGCCCACGGCGTCGGCATCTTGTTGGTCGAGCACGACGTCGAGCTCGTCATGGCCGTCTCCTCCTTGATCCACGTCATCGATTTCGGGCGGATCATCGCCGTTGGAACTCCCGCCGATATCACGGCCAGTCCGGTCGTTCGTGCTGCCTATCTCGGCACGGACACAGCAGGGGAAGGCTTGGATGCCGGCGCTCCTATCAGTTGACAACGTGACCGCCGGATACGGCCGCATCGAGGTCCTGCACGGGATCAGCCTCGACGTGCCAGAAGGTTCCGTTGTCGCCCTCCTCGGCCCCAACGGGTCGGGGAAGACGACGGCGATGCGGGCCATCTCCGGCACGCTGCCCGTGTGGTCCGGAAGCGTTCGTCTCGGCCGCAGAAGGCTCGACGGCCGGACGGCGCACACCATCGCCCGAGCGGGGCTCGCTCTCGTCCCCGAAGGCCGCGGCATCTTCCCCGCCCTCACGTGCGAAGAGCATCTCGACATCGCCGTCCGCGGAGCGTTCGACCTCCCGAGCGGTGCCGGGCGGGGTGCCGCCCGGCGGGCGCGGATCGATGAGGTCCTCGAAGCGTTCCCGCAACTTCGCGCCCGCCTCGGCCAGCGAGCCGGCACGATGTCCGGCGGCGAACAGCAGATGCTGGCCCTCGCCCGCGCCTTCATCTGCCGACCCAAATTGCTTCTCCTCGACGAGATCTCCATGGGCCTGGCCCCGCTCGTCGTCGAGCGACTCTTCGACCGCGTCCTCGAGTTGAAGCAGTCAGGGATGACGCTCCTCGTCGTCGAGCAATACCTCGCCCACGCCCTGAGCGTCGCCGACATCTGTTACGTGCTCAACAAGGGCCGGGTGTCGTTTGTCGGTGAGCCGGCCGAGCTGCGCTCCGGCGCCGCGCTCGCCGCCCCCTACCTCGCCGGCTGACCGCCGCGGCCGATCCCTGGGAGGCGAGACCGATGCGGGGAATATGTCCCGGTAGCGCGCAATCGCCGCGCCACCACGGCCGTGGATCAGCTCGGCGCCGGCGTCGCAATCCCGATCAAGGTCAGGACGGGCGCGAGGTTGGCCGACAAGACGAGATAGACGTCGCTGTCGCCTGGACGACTGACGTAAAACCCGTGCGCGTCGAAGTCGGGGCTGCCCACGCGCAACACGGCGACGGGCGCCCCTCCCCGCACGTAGGTGATGACGGCGACGGGATGGTCGAGGCCGTAGTCGGGCAGCGGCTCGGGGGCGCCGAAGGTGCGGGCGGCCAACAACGGCGCCACGTCGGACTCGATACCCGTCGGCAGCACCCTCACCGCGCCGGTCGCCACGACCGTCGCGGTGATCGACCCAAAGGCGGCGGGAGGAAGGAGAATGAGCCGGGTGATGCCGGCCGGATCGTCGGGGCCGGACACGGCGTCCGACCCAGCCGGACGAGCAGCACCCGACGGACCACCACCAGACGGACTGGCGCGGGAGGAGCACCCACCCACGCCTAGCCAAACCAGGCCGAGGAGAGCCATGCCGAGGTACACCGGACGCACGACCCGTGGACGAGACGACAAGGCGGCTAGGACCGCCTGCGACGGCGGAGCAGGGCCGGCGCCGACCCGAGGCCCAGGATCAGCGCCGGGATCAAGACGACGGTGATCTCGATGGTGCGCTCCTGCGCTGCACCCGTGAAGGCGAGCGGCCGATCGGGGTCGGGACGATCGGCCGCCACCACCAAGTCGTCGCGCTGCGTCAGCCAGGCCAGGCCGTTGACGAGGAATCGCCGGTTGCTCAGGTTGTCGAGGAACTCGTTGGTCGCCCAGATGTCGGTCCCCGTGGCCAGGACCCGAGTGCGGACGACGTGCGAGCCGGCCGGTGTCGACGGACCGGGCACGCCCGGCGCCAGACCCGGGACGACCCGGCTGGCGTCGGCAGCCGCGGCCACCACGACCGAGCCGGTCCGATCGCCGGACTGATAACCGACGTCGACGCTGGGATCAGGAGCGACGTAACTTCCGTCGCTCGTCACCGCCAGGTCCTCGACCGTCAATCCCGCTAGCGCGTCGCTCGTCGTCGCCAGCTCCCCCGAGGCCGGGAACTGAAGCTCGTTGATGCTGTAGTCCACCGGACTGAAAGACGGGAAGTCGGCGACGATCAGGTTGGAGGGATCGGCGCCCTCCGAGTGCTGAGGGTCGACCACCAAGCCGCCGACAAAGTGGATGCCCCACGGGTTGAGGAGCGGGTTGGGATCGGCGTTGGAGAGCGGGGTCGCGAGCACCAACAGCCGGCCTCCCGCCTGTCCGTAGGCGACCAGAGCCTGCATCTCCGCGGGCAGCAGCGGATCGCGCGGTCCGTCGATCAACACGGCGGCGCAGCCCGTCGGGACGGTCGGATTGGCGCCAGTCGTGAGGTCGAGCATCTGGGTGGCGTAGTCATTGTCCTGGAGCAACTGGGCCACATCGGAGAATCCGGTCGCCGACCTGTCCGCGACGTCGTCCTCCCCGTGCCCGGTCAGGATGCACAACAGGGGCGGGTTACCTTCGAGCAGCTCGAGGATGGCCGTCGAGAGGTCCAGCTCCTCGGCGTCCGGTGCATCCACCCGGTGGCCGCGGTACTGGAGGACGACGGTGGAGAAGTCAGTGATCCCAAACCGTCGGGCCAGGGAGGGGTCTTCATCGGGGTCAGCCACCTGGTAGGTGATGTGGTGGTTGAGCTCGTGATAGCGGTCAAGCAAGAAGCGGGCGTCGGCGGCGTCCTCGCCCGTCGTGTTGAGGAAGACCGTCACATGCAAGGGAGCCTTGACGGCGCCGATCAGTCGCCGGGTATCGGAGCTCAGGCTGAAGCGACGCGTGCCCGACAGGTCGACCTGGGCGTCGTGGTCAGAGGTCCACCAGCCGACGCCGACGACCACGATGACGAGCACGAGCAGCAGCGCCGCATCACGGCGCAGACCCCTCATCGGCGCCACCGGACGACCATCATGGTCGCGGCCAGACCGACGACGGCGAACGACGCGAAGTACCACAGGTCGGCCACCCCGAGCGTGCCGCGCAGGAAGCCGGTGACGTGCGTGGCCGGCGAGAAGTCGTCGAGGATCACGCGCGGGCGCCCGCGGAGCCCGGCCCCCAGCAGCCCGCCAAACCACAAGGCGAGGAGCAGGCCCGCCGTCCCTGCCGTGCTGACCAGCGGGCTCGACGTGCTCGCCGAGACGGCCAGGCCGGCCGCCACGAAGGCGAGGCCGACGGCCAGGAGTCCGACGTAACCGGTGACGATGGGTCCGGCATCCGGATCGCCCATCGCGGCGACGACGAGCGGGCAGGCAACGGTGCAGACGATCACGACACCCAACACCGTCACGGCGCCCACAAACTTGCCGGCCACGATCTGCCACGTGCGAAGGGGCGCGGTGAGCAGCAGCTCCAACTCCCCGGTGCGCTCTTCATCGGCGAAGCTGCGCATCGTCAGGACGGCCGCGAGCAGGCCCATGGCGACGTAGAGGGCTCCAAACCAGTCGTTGAGGACGGCCTCATCGCCGCGGAGGTCGACGACGACGAGCACGCCCGAGAGGGCGCTGAACCCGGCAACCAGGCCCACGCCGAACAGCGATCCGAGGACGGCGCGAGTATCACGACCGGCGATGGCCATGACCTGGCCGACACCGGGCTGGCGGACCTCGAGGCGGGCCGAAGAACGACCCGTCGACGGACGGGCCGTGGTCACTCGCTCACGAGGCGCAGATACGCATCCTCGAGGGTTGCCGACTCGGAGCGCATCTCCAACAACCCGATGCCGGCGGCCACGACCGCGGCTGAGACCGCCGGCGCAAGGTCGCCGCCTCCGGGAGCAGACCGCACGATGACGTCGCCGCCTCTCCGCTCTACGGCCTCTACGCCGGCGACGCCTCGCAGGACGGTGACACCGAGATCGGGATCCGACAGCCGTAGGCGTAGGCGTCCGCCCGTCGTCGGGTCGGTGAGCTCCCGGACCGGGGCCGTCGTGATCACACGTCCCCCGTCAAGCACCACCACCCGTCGGCAGAGCTGGGCCACCTCGGTGAGGAGATGGCTCGAGAGGAGGACGGCGTGTTGACGAGCGAGGCGGGCGATGAGATTGCGCGTGGTTGCGACCTGTCGCGGGTCCAGACCGACCGTCGGCTCGTCGAGGACCAGCAAGGGTGGCTGGCCGATGAGCGCCTGGGCCAGACCCACCCGCTGACGGTAGCCACGCGACAGTTGACCGATGCGTCGCCCGGCCACATCGTCGAGGCCGGCCATGTCGCAGACCCGCTCCACCTCGGTCCGCCGCGTCGCTCGAGGCAACGCGAGGAGGCGAGCCCGCCAGGCCAGGTACCGGCGCACCGTAAGGTCCCTCGGCACAGGCGATCCCTCGGGCAGATAGCCCACGAGCCGGCGGGCGCCGACGGGATCCACAGCAAGGTCGATCCCACCGATGGTGACCCGCCCGGCGGAGGGTCGCAGATAGCCGGTGAGGAGGCGCATCGTCGTCGTCTTGCCCGCCCCGTTGGGTCCGAGGAGTCCGAGCACCTCGCCAGGCTGGATCTCGAAGCTGGCGCGGTCGAGGGCCAGGCGGGTGCCGAAGCTTCGGCTCACTATGTGCAGCTGGGCGCTGACGCCGGCGTTCACGACGGCCGGCTCACCACTCCAAGATCGGCCACGTCCAGATCATGACCCGTCAGGCGTGGCTGCGGTCGGGATCTGCGCATCCATGTAACAGGTGGTGGCCGGCGCCCGGGTCACGAACGTGTCCTCGGCGTCTTGCCACTGGGCGATCGTCGTGCAATCGGGTTCGGGCGTGGCCGGGTTGTAGACGGTGAACCCGAGGGGCACGAAAAAGCCGTGGGCGGTGTAGGTCGGCGGTGTGTTGGGGAGGCCGTCGAGCCATGCGATGAAGCCCTTGCGGGTCACGTCGGCCCCCATGGACGAGACGGCGTCCGCGAACATCACGCCCGTCCCGAAGGCCTGAAGCGTCCACTCGGACTGCAACGCGTTGTTGCCATAGGCCTTGTAGGCAGCGAGGTACTGGGCCACGGGCGCCAGGTTGGAGTCGGCGTAGGACACGACGCCGCCGGTGACATAGATCGAGTCGCGGCACGGCTTGCTCCACGCGGGGGTGCCGAGGTCCTGATTCCAGACCTCGATGGTCGACACCTTCGCGGTCACCGTGAACCCGTAACGATCCATCGACTCGCACAGCTTCTGGTTGCCGTTGACGTCCATGGCGTCGAAGATCGCCTGCGGCGCTTTGGAGCCCATCGACTTCATGGCGATGACGTCTTCATCGAAGTTGGGGGCCGCCAGGTTTTCGCCCTGCGATCCGCCCCCCGTATAGACGTCTTTGATGCCCTCCACGGCCGCGTCTTGCGCCTGGGCCTCACCGGCCTGCTGGGATGCCGACTCGTCGTAGTAGAAGTACGCCCCGCGGCTGATCCCGCGCTCCGTGGCAAACCACTTGTAGACGCCCGGCCCATTTTCGAGCTGATTGTTGAACCCGACCTCGGTGCCGTTCCTCGGATACTCCTCGCCCTCGTTGGAAAACATGTTGGGGTACTTGAAGTAGCCGTTGTTGAGCGGGAAGCCCAGGTCGGGCACGTGGGCTTCGTACTCGGGGTGAGCGGAGCCGGCGCTGCTCAAGCTGTTGTTGTCGAGGAAGGCGAAGATCTTGTCGTCGATGAGCGTCTCGGTACAAGCCAGGTTGGTGCTGGCATCCTGGTCATCGTCACACGAGTCGAGCACGACCTTGCGACCGTTGATACCCCCTTGGGCGTTGACCGCATCCACCCACATCTGCAGCCCGGTGAGCGTGACCCCGAAGGCCAACGGCCCCAGCGCGCCGCTCACGCCCGTCACATTGCCGATCAGTATCGAGGTTGGCGTCACGCCGGTATCGCTGGCGAAGTCGGCGCCGCTGACGCCACCCGAGCTGCCACCCACACCACTCCCACCACCTGCCGTCGAGGCGCCGGTGCCACCGCTGGCTCCGACCCCGCTCGACGCGGTCGAGGTCGCACCGGCCGCTCCTGCGGGCCCGGTGCCGGCGCCCACACCCGAGGACCCGACGGCCACGTTGCCACCGCTGCCGCCGGCCGCGCCCGCCGAGTAGGCAGCGCCGCTGGAACCCTGTCCCCCCGCGGCCGCACCCGCGCTGGTGAAGGCGGAGTTGGGCTCGAGGGTGCCGCACGCTGCCAGTGCGAGCGCCAGCCCCGCGGCCAGGAAGGCCCACTTCGTCGACCGAGCGTTCATCACAACATGACCCCCACAGACTCCACGGCGATCGTATCGCCTGCGCCCCCGATGTGGTCGTTACACATCATCGATCAAGCGCTCCCATCCGCGGGGCGGCGGCGCCAACCGCCAGAACTGCTCCGCGGCATTGGCGTCCATCCGTTCGCTCAGCGCATGGTCGGCCTCGAGCGGTGCGATCTGGCTGGTGTAGCACCAGACGGCCTCGCGCTTGCGACGAGCATCGGCGTCGATCGGCACCAACGCCGGCGTCGGCCAGAGACCCGATCGCAAGAGCTTGGCCACCCGCCACGCCAGCATCCCGGGCAGATGCTTGTAGCCGTGATCCTCATAGCAAAACCACGACACCTCGGGATGACCGTCGATCAACAATCGCGTCGTATCATGGGTCATCACGTGGTCCGGATTAGCCAACCCCATCGGGAACATCACGGCCGTCGGGTCGGCAGCGACGATCGCCGCTTCCAACACCGGCGCCACGTCCGCCGGCTTCGGACGGTCACGCGGCGCGAGGTATTGATGGTCGGCGAACTCGAGCCACACCGGCTCGGCACCGAGCACGGCCATCGCGGCACGGTCCTCCTCCCGGCGCGCGGCGACCACATCATCGCCCGCACGAAAACCGCCGAGTGCGTCCCACTCGCTGGGCGGATCGGGGTACGCGGGGGGGCGCCCGCCGAGCACGGTGATGACGGTCGTGGCCGACGTCTCAGCGTGACGCGTCAGCAGCAGCCCCGCGCCCATGGCGGCGTCATCGAAGTGCGGCGACACCACCACGATCCGAGCCAGCTCATCGGCCCCGATCTGTCCCCACGTCGGTGGATCGAACTCCATCCCTAGGGCCGCGCCACGGGGCTCGTGTCGAGGCCCAGCAACTCGACGGTGGTCGAGCCTTCCCGCAGTTTGACGAACATGGCCGCTTCTTTGTCCGCCCGTTGCTGACCAGCTTCGAGCACGGCGTCAAGGACAGGGGACGGCACGACCGTCACGCCATCACGGTCGGCGACGATCCAGTCGCCCGTCGAGACATCCACCCCGCCGACGCGGGCGGTGCCACCGATCTCACCGCCGGCGACCTTCACCGCGCCCTGGAGAGCGACCAGCGCACTGAACACCGGGAAGCCATGAGCTTCAAGGGCCGCCACGTCGCGCACGCCACCGTCGATCACGAGACCCACGAGGCCGCGCGACTCGGCGGCGGTCGTCAACACTTCACCCCAGTAGCCGAGCTCGGGAGGCCGAGTGCCATCAACGACCAGGACCGACCCGGTCGGGGCCTCGACGACGGCGGCGTGGATGGCGAGGTTGTCGCCGCTACCCAACGTCACCGCATAGGCGGGGGCGGCCATCGTGGCGCCCGGCCACGCCGCCTTGATGCGCGGGTGCATTGGCCGCCCGCCGGTCTCGCCCAAGGTTGCGGAGCCCAGGCCGAGCAACAGAGCGGCCATGTTCTCCGTCGTCATGGCTTCGATCCCAACGCACGCATGTTGCGGATGGCCAGCGCCACGAGCGTGAGGGTCGGGCCGTAGCCGGCTGCGGTGGGAAAGAGCGACGAGTCGGCGATGACGACGTTGGGCGCATCGTGCATCCGACCCCACTCGTCGCACACCGAGGTCTTGGGGTCGGTGCCCATCCTCGCCGTTCCGGCCACGTGACGTGATTGTGAGATCGGCGAGTCGAAGCCCGCCACGTCGCTGCCGTCGGGATTGGGAGAGGTGTGCGAGATCGCCCACTCGGCGCCCATGGTTTCGAGGACGGCCAGCAGCTTCTTGGCGTAGTAGTCGGAGGCCACCAGCTCGTGGCGATGAGGCTGGTAGGTGGCGCGGATCACCGGGAAGCCGCGGACGTCGCGGATCGAGGGGTCGAGATCGACCTGGTTGATGAACTGGGGCATGTCCTCGCCCTGCATGGTGAATCCCCACAGGTGCTCACGCATGTCGGACTGGCGCATGATCTGCTTGTGGAGGGACCCCCACGGCGCCAGTTGGGCCTCGATGATCGGGTGGGCGGGACCGCCGTGCTCGACCATGCCGCCCTTGAACCACGGGAGGCCCGCCTCGCGCGCCGCTGCCATCGAGTCGGCGTCGGGCACGAGATGGTCGTCGTGCATGTGGGTGACGGCACGGCCCTTCTGGGGATGGAGCCGCATCGGCATCTTGCCGAAGGCGAACGTCTGGAAGTGGAACATCAGATGGCGGCCGATGAGCGGATGCTCGAACCCGGAGAGCAACAGCAGGCGCGGTGTCTCGAAGGCGCCGGCGGCGAGGATCACGTGCCCGGCCCCGACGGTCGTCGGCTGCCCATCCGGCCCGATGCACTCGACGCCGGTGGCCCGGCCGTTGGCGTGGAGGATCCGGGAGACGAAGGTCTCGGGCCGCAGCTCGGCGCGACCGGTCATCAGGGCCCTTCGCAACGATGCAACCGGGTCGCCCTTGGCGTGGATGGGGCAGCCGTAGAAGGCGCAGAAGCCGCAGTTGTTGCACGCCGGGCGGCCGTCATAGGGGACGGAGTTGGCGGCCGTCGGCCCGGGGTAGGGATGCAGACCGTGTTGCTCGGCGGCGGCCGACGACAGCACGGCGCCGTACATGGGCGCGCCGGGGGGCATGGGGTAGGGCCCGGACCGCCATGCCGCGAACGGGTTGGCCTCGGCGTCGCCGGACACGCCGATGAGGCGCTCGGCCTCGGCGTAGCAGGGCTCCATGTCGGCATACGTCAGCGGCCAGTCGGCCAACGCCGCGCCCTCGATCGGACCGCGGGCCGTGAGGAGCTCGAAGTCCTCCTCCAAAAAGCGCGGTGTCTTGCCGTCGGCGTGGGTGCCCCCCCCGCCCACCGTGGTGGGAATGGAGTTGACCTCGCCGACATGGATGTGATCCCCGTCCTCGGGGCTGCGCCGGAAGGTCTTGGGCTCGAGCAGCGGATCGGGACCCAAGAAGTGCCGGTACATGAACTTGATCTCGTCGTTGGAGAAGTCCTCGGCCAGCTTCGAGGGGTCCTCCAGGTTGATGAGGTGGTTGCGACCCTTCTCCAGGATGAGGACCGACCAGCCCGCGGCCGTCAGGACGTCGGCGGCCGTCGAGCCTCCCGGACCCGAGCCGATGATCACTGCGTCGAAGTCGTTGGTCACGGCTGGCTCACTTCCTCGTCGGAGTAGCCGCGGGGCTGGACGTCGCCGGCAAAGTCGATGTAGCGCCACCCGACCAGATCGCGGTTGCCGCCATATTCCGGAGCGCCGTACATCCCCTGACACACGTGGTCGTAGAGCAGACCGGTGAACTCCCGATTGGCCCGCAAGCGGCGCTCCTGCTCGGTGCTGTCAACGTCGGCGAAGTCGGGGCCCAACGCCACCAGGCCGTCGCGGTAGAGCTCTTGGAGGCCGACAACCGGACCGTTCCACTCCCGCTCGGGGCGGCCGAGCGATCCCTCGATCCGGGTGCGCCAGGCCAGCTCGTCGATGGCGGTGAGCCGATGGAACGACGCGAAGCCCGGGCGTCCACCGAACCGGCCAGAGGTTGCACCGCCGGCCCAGATCCTTGGTGGATCGAAACTGAACGCACCGAGGAAACCGTCGATGTAGTCCGGCACCCCCGCCTCCACGGCTCCGGGGTCCTCGTCGGCAGGTATGAGGATCGCGCACGCCGCAGTGATCACGCGCATCTCCTCATCGGAGAAGAACATTGCCATCGCGGGAACGCTACAGGACTTGGTTGGCTGCTTGGTTGGTTGCTTGGTTGGTTGCTTGGTTGGTTGCTTGGTTGGTTGCTTGGGTTGGTTGCCGCGGTCTGCGTAGTGTCGCACCGTGACCTCCTATGACGCTCGTGTCGCCCAACTCGGCCTGATCCTGTACGGCCCTCACCCCCCGCACGATCCCCTTGTGTCGGTGATCGTTCACGACGGCGTGGCCCGCACGTCCGGACAGCTCCCCCGCATCGACGGCAAGCTCACCTGTACCGGGACACTCGGGATTGACGTCACCGTCGAGGAGGGGGCGGCGGCGGCTCGGGTCTGCGCCCTCAACGCCCTCGCGGTGCTCCGCCACGAGCTGGGGACGCTGGATCGGATCGAGCGCATCCTGTGGGTGACCGGGTATGTCGCCTCGGCGCCCGGATTCGACCAGCAGCCAGCGGTCATGGACGGCGCCAGTGGTGTGCTGACGGAGATCTTCGGTGATGCCGGACGCCACACCCGATCGGCGATCGGTGTGGCCGCCCTACCCCGTCGTGGCCCGGTCGAGATCGAGGTCGCGGCGGTGGTGCTGCCTTAGACGCCCTCGCCCAGGGCCCATCCCAGCCCGCCGGCGAGATGCCGAAGGTAGGTGACGCTCTCCCAGGCGGTCGGGAAGTGGCCGAGCGAGGTGGAGAACACCCGCCCCTTGCCCTCGGTGAAGCACCAGGCGAGCGGGAACCCGAAGTCCGGTCGGATGGCGCCGGGGCGGGTCAGGTCGAGCCCGGCCTCGTCGACGCGCAGCAGAATGCGGGCATCGGGTCGCAGATCGCGGAACTGGTAGACCTCGTCGTGCCAGCGCCACGTCTCACCGAGGTGAGCCAACGCCGGGTGATCCGGCTCGCAGACGTTCAACGTCATGTCCTGCGTCCACGGATGACCGTTGAACCGGGCGCCGACGACGGTCCCGTACTCCTCCCACGCGTAGCAGCTGTCGGTCGCGGCGTGGATGGCGACGACCGCGGTCTGGCCGGACCGCAACCCGGCCAGGAGCGCCGCCCGCTGGCGGTCGTCCCAGGGCGTCTCGCCGATGGTGAACAAGGCCACGACCCGAGCGGCGGCGATCTCCTCCGCAGTCAGGTCGCGGACGTCGCTGACCGCCCGGAAGCCGAGGCCGGCGGCGCCCGCGAGCTGGGCCATGGCCGTGGCCGATTGGCCCAGCACGCCGTGGACCCCGGCAGGGCCGTCGTGATAGGGCGCCACCTGGGTGACGTACAGCATGGACATCAGTGGTGGGTGTAATCGATCAGTCCGGCGCCCTTGACCCCGACCGCGAAGCAGAAGCAGTGGACGGCAACGTCGCTCGTGGTGCGGAGACTGTGGACGGCATCCGGTGGGATGTACACAAGGTCGCCGACCTTCACCAAGCGCTCCTCGCCGGCGATGATCATCACGCCCTCGCCCTTCATCATGAAGTAGAACTCGTGCGTCGGGTGCGAGTGCGGGAAGACTTCGCCCCCTACGGCCACCTCAAACTCGTTGGCCAACTCGAGATATCCGCCGTCGGTGATGGCCTTCATCTCTTGGGGCTTGATGAGCCACCACACCGGGACCGTGCCGTTGTGCTCCACCTCCGGCACGACTTCTTGTACATTTCTGACATCCACGGCGTCCTCCTCGGGGGGTGAGTGACGTCACTTTAATCTGCCGCCTGTCGGGCGGCGGCAAGTCTCTCGTCCGGTCTCTCCGGCCTCTCCAGGCGTCTTTGGTCGTCCTTGGGGGTCAAGATCACCGACGCCCAACTCGCCGCCGTACCACTCCAACTGCGAGTCCAGTCAAGCAGTCAAGGCGAGGGTGGGACGCTCGTCTCCCCGGCGTGATCGATTTGGGCCTCGCTCACCTTGATAGTCGTCCGTACGAGTTGGCCCCGGCCCGGACCGGCCGAGCACCAGAGACCCGACAGGCTTACCGACAGGAGATGAGTCGCCCTGGGTTGGCCTCGGTTGGTTGGGATGTCCGCGGACGCCCTATCAGGGGGTCGAACTGGTGTTGGAGTCTGGAGGGTCCGCGGCTGGGTGGGTGGGTCGGTGGGTTGGAGGCGGCGAGCGGAATCGAACCGCTGTACAGGGCTTTGCAGGCCCTTGCCTAAGCCACTCGGCCACGCCGCCAGGCGCGGGGTCCTTCAGTTGCATCCGAGGGCTCGGTGCCTTCAGGGCCCGTGGCATGGTACCGGACCGGTCCTAGACTGCCGCCCTTGGAGTTCACCGACGCTGTCCGCCACCGCCGAATGGTCCGTAGTTACACCGACCAGGCGGTCTCGCGAGAGCTGGTCGATACCATCCTTGATGCCGCTCGACGAGCGCCGTCTGCCGGCCACACACAGGGCTTTGCCTTCGTGGTGCTCGAGGGGCAAAGCCAGACCTCGCTGTTTTGGGAGCTGACCTCGACCCCGACGCAGGCGCCTCCGGCCGGCGGTCGCTTCGACCGGCTACGGGCCGCGCCCGTCATCATCTTGCCGCTCTGCCACGAAGCGGCCTACCTCGCCCGCTACTCCGAGCCGGACAAGGCGGGCGCGGGACTGGAGCGCTCGGAGCGGTGGCCCATGCCGTACTGGGCGATCGACACCGCCTTCGCGGCGATGACCATGCTGCTGGCCGCGACCGACGCCGGCCTCGGCGCCTTGTTTTTCGGCATCTTCACCGGCGAGGAGGCGTTGTTGGCCGCCCTGGGCATCCCCGATGGCTACCGCCCGATTGGCGCCGTGACCCTGGGGTGGCCCGCAGAAAACGACCCGCGCTCTCCGTCGCTCGCACGTGGTCGTCGGCCCCGCACCGAGACGATCCACTACGGCCGATGGGACGCGGACTGACCCTGCGCCTACGATGTCCGCCACCTGGGCTGCTGGGCCCACTATCGTGGTTCGTCGTGTATCGACGTGGCGGCGACAGAGCAGAGGTGCAACATCACGATCCTCTGCTTGAGGCCGTCACGACCGGCACGGTCTGACGTTTATTCATAGGGAGATCCGGTACCGGAGGTCGCTGAATGCCAAGTCCCAACAATCGAGGCTATAGGTTCTTGCGACGTCTACGTCCGGGCACTATGACAACTGCACCCCGCAAGAACCGGATGTCGGGCCCGTTCTTCCACGGTGAGTCACCTGACTCGCCGCATCGCTCAGAAAGGCACAGCCTCATGCGTTCACATCTCGTTGGCCGCCTGGTTGCTTCGGCAGCCCTGCTGGCCGGCGGCGCGACTGCCGTCGCCGCAACGGCAGCCGTCACGGCCTCACCGGCCGCCGCACAGACGGGGACCGGGATCTATGGGGGATCTGCCACCGGCAACCTGGTGGGTGTGACCGCGGTCACCGTCCCCGGCGCCACTGCAACCGCGCCGCCCACCCTTCAGGTGGCCAACGTCCTCGTTGCTCCCACCACCGCGCAGGTGTCATCCAACGCCAAGATCACGGCGGCACCTGGCAAGGAGTCCTATGCCGACGCGACCAACCTCGACGCCGATCTGATCAGCGGGGCTATCCCGCTCAACGATCTGGTCGTCGACTCGACGCAGTCCGCGCTCCCCGACCATCCGACGGCCGTCACCAACACCCTGGCGAGCGTCCCGCTCGATCCGGTTCTGGACGCGACGGTCACGTCGGCGACAGCCAACGCCCGCTGGCTCGGCCCGGACACCTGCCTGCCCGTCGGGACGGACATCGCCCACGGCACGAGCACCGTCGCCACGGCCAACGTCCTCACCAACGTGGGGCTCGGTACCGCCACGGTGAGCGTCGTCAACTCCGACGGCGGACCTGTCACCAGCGACTCGTCGGTCAAGCTCATCAGCACCAAGGTCGCCAACCACGACGGCGTTCAGTCCACCCAGATTGACCAGCTCACCGGCATCGTGCTCTTCAAGGGCACCTCGATGGAGCTCGACATCAACGTCGTCGCCCCGCCGGAGATCACCGCCACCGCCACCGGCATGCCCGGCGGCGCCAGCATCACCTACACCGAGCCGATCCTTCAGATCTACTCGGGTGGCACGCTGGTCGGCACCCTCGACGCGGCGACCAACAGCACCAGCATCACCATCCCGGCCGTCGCGACCCTGACGCTCGGGCAGCTCACCAACAAGGTGGTCGCCGCCAACGGCACATCAGCCAGCGGCGCCGCCAACCTGCTCACCGTCCAGGTCGGGGTGTCCCCGCTGCCGCTCAACATCGCCACCATCCAGATCGCCGGTGCCAGCGCGGCAGCGTCGGTGCCTGTGGGCGGCGTCAACTGCCCGCCGGCCACCAACCCGCTGTCGGAGTCGCACAAGGACGTCAGCTCGTCGGTTGTCGCCGCCGGGCAGCAGTTCACCTACACGGTGACCGTCCCCAACCGTGGCACCTGCACCCTCAACCCGGTCAAGGTCGTCGACACGATCTCGGCGCCCGCCGGCACGACGGTGGTGTCGAGCACGCCCGCCGCCAGCTCCACCAACGGGCTGGTCCTGACCTACAACAACATAGGACCACTCGCACCCAACCAAACGGACAACATACAAATAACTATGCAGGCCCCGGCAACCCTGGCCGCCGGGACACCCTTCAGCAACGCCGCGGAGATCACCGGGCTCTGCGAAGGAGCACCATCGGGGACCACGCCGTTCGCCGTCCATGTCACCGTGAGCGGGCCGACCGGCTTCGTACCTGCCGGCCCCGCCTGCCATCTGGACGACTCCAACAAAGCTGCCGACCACCTCCAGGTGTTCCCCGGCGAAAGCTTCAACTACTACATCCACGTCCTCAACGACGGGGTGGACCCCTGCACCAGCGTGACCATCACCGACACCCTCGGCAGCGGCGTGACCTTCGTGTCCGCTACCAACGGTGGCACCAACAGCGGGGGGGTCGTCTCGTGGAGTCTCGGGACCATCGCCTCGGGTGCCAGCGAGACCGTGGCGGTGACCGTGACGGCCACCAGTACCGACCACGTGGGTACCAACCTGCCGGACACGGCACTGATCAAGTCACCCAGCGAGCCCAACGGCGTGACGGTCAGCACCAACGGACCGGCCGTGACCACGCTGTCGGTCCTGGCTCCCGCCGATCCGGCCACGCCGGGGAGCTTCGGCCCCCTGCCCCGGACCGGTGGTCAGCCTCTGGCCCCCTACGGGTTGGCTCTGCTGATCGGCGGATGTGCCCTTGTGGTCTGGCGCCGCCGGACCCGAGTGGTCGCCTCCTAGACCGTCCGCAAACCTCGGCTTGACGCCGGGACCCCCGTCGATCCGTCGGCGGGGGTCCCGGCGCGTCCGGGGCTCTTCCTTCCATGGCACTCGTAGGGCTCGGGGTGTGCGGCGGGGCTTCAGGTGTGCGGCGGGTTCGCGGCCCGCGGGGTTTGCGGCCAGCGGGTTTGCGGCCAAACTGGGGAGATGCCCATGAGCGAGACGATCACTCAGCCCGACGTTGATCTCGACGCGCCGCCCGTCATCGAGCTGGACGAGAGCGACGAACCCCCTGACGCCGCTCACGTCGTGCGGCAGCAGGACCTGATCCACAGCCAGATCACCGGTGAGGCCATCCGGGCGCTCTGCGGCAAGCTCTGGGTACCGAAGCGCAATCCCGACGACTACCCCATCTGTCAGGCCTGCGTCGACCTCCTCAACGCCAGCGCCTGAAGCGAAGCCGTGCGCCGCGTCGTCGCCGCGACGCAGCGTCCCGGCCACGAGGACGGGACCGGCGGCATCGGCCTGGCACGCGCCGGGTCGCCCGGGTCGCCCGGGCCCGGGCCCGGGCCCGAAGGTCTCGGTCGCGCGAGGGCGGGCCACGGTGGATTTGTCGTCCAGAGCGCTCATGGGACGTACGGTTTAGGCCGTCAAAACGCTAAACCGTACGTCCGATGAGCGCTCTGGCGGGGACTGCGACACTTTTGCCAGCCAGCCGCCAGTGTTTCGGTAGGTAGGCAGTGCCCACCGGGGAAAGCGCCGGCCGGCCGGCCGGGCGGCCCGCCCCTCAAGGGGCAGGGGCGGGACCCGAGTCGACGCCCAGGTTGCGGGCCGACAGGGCGACCGTGGTGTGAAGGGGGAGGTTGGCCAGATCGGACCCATCCCCCACCCACAGCCCGTAGCCACCGCCGGTGACCAGCCAGCTCCCGGAGGCGAGCCCGCCCGCCCCCACCCCAGGCGCCGCGCCAGCCCCGGGCGCCGACGAGACCCACGACGCCAGATCCCCCGGTGTGACGGTAAAGGTGACGACCCGCGACGCTCCGGGCCGCAGCATGACCCGCGCAAAGCTGCGGAGTTGGCGGGGCGCATCCCCCGTGGAGGCTGGCTCCCCGACGTAGCACTGGACGACGTCGGCCCCGGCCACTGGCCCGGTGTTGGTGATTGTCGCCGTCACGACCACATCCCCAGCGGCATCCGGCACGGCGTGGAGACCCGAGAACTCGAACTGGGTGTAGGACAGCCCGTACCCGAACCAGAAGGCCGGCGCCACGTTGTTGGCCTCATACCACCGGTATCCGACATCGACCCCGTCGCTGTAGAGCGTCCGCCCGTCGACCCCTCCGAACGTCGCGGCGGTGTTGTCGGGCATAGCCGACTCCGACGCGGGGAACGTGACGGGCAGTTTCCCGCTCGGATCGGCCCGGCCTGACAGGAGGTCGACCAGCGATGTGCCGGCCACCTCCCCGGGGTACCAGGTCTCGAGCACGGCGGGTACGGAGGCCAGCCAGGGCATGAGGACAGCCGAGCCCGTCTCGAGCACGACGATCGTGTGGGGATTGGCGGCCACGATGGCGCTGACCAGGTCATTTTGGCTGCTGGGCAGGTTGAGGTTGGGCCGGTCGAGGGTCTCGGCTTCGACGTCGTTGACCACGACGATGGCCGCCGAACTGGTCCGGGCGATGGCGACCGCGGTGGCGATGTCGGTGCCTGGGTCGTAGTGCAGTCGGCTACCCATCACGGCCCGCAGGGCGGCGAGGGCGCTCACCGGATGGCTGGGCTGGACGTGCACGGCCCCGAAACCGGCGGGCATCGGCGTGCCACCGGCTGGGCCGATCAGGGCGAGGGAGCCGAGGGTCTTCAGGTGCAGGGGCAGCAGATCGGCCTGATTTTTCAGCAGCACGGCACCCTCGTCCGCGGCGGCCAACGCCACGGCCGAGTGGGCGGCGCTCGTCACGATGGCGTCGCGCGTGCGGGGGTGCGGGCTGGCGATCAGGTTGTACTCGAAGAGGACGGTCAGCAGCGGCCGAGCCAGGGCATCCAGAACGGCCCGACGCAGCTTGCCGCTCGTCACCGAGGCGGCGAGGGCCGCCACGTTGTACAGGCTGGTGCACTTGGCTTGGGACACGCCGACGGCGATGGCCGCCGTCTGGTTGTAGATGGAGTCGCAGTCGGAGCGCACGAAACCCCCGAACTGCCACTGACCACGAAGGATGCCGTCGATCAGGTCCTTGTTTTGGCAGGCGGGGGTGCCGTTGATCAGGTTGTAGGAGCACATCAGGGCGCCGGCGTGAGCCTGCTGGGTGACCGCCCCGAACGCCGGCAGATAGATCTCGTGCAACGCTTGGTTGGACACGATCGAGTCATCGGCGGGGGTCGATCGGTGGGTTTCTTGGTTGTAGACGGCGAAGTGCTTGACGACGGCGACGACCCGATGCGACTGGATCCCCTCGACGAGCGGCACGGCCAGGGAGGCCGTGAGATAGGGGTCCTCGCCGAGCGTCTCATAGGAGCGGCCCCAGAGCGGTGACCGGTCGATGTTGATCGTCGGCGAGAGGGCCAGGTCCACGCCTTTGCCCGCCTCCTCGGCGCCCATCACGGAGCCGTATCGGCCGGCGAGGGTGGGATCGAAGGCGGCGGCATCGACGATCGGAGCCGGGAGTTGGGTGACCCCGGTGAAACCCGCCGCCACGCCGGCGGCGCCGTCCTGCTCGGTGATGACCGGGATGCAGAGACGGGGAATGCCGGGGGTGAACCCCTCGTAGTCGACCGTCGGGCTGGGCTGCTGGAGGTGCAGAAGGGTCGCTTCCTCCAGCGGTGTCATGGCCTTGAGCAGCTCGTCGACTCGGGTGGCAACGGGCAGGGCGTCGTTGAGCCATGGGCATCTGCGGGGCGGCACCGCGTCCGTCAGGTGCGTGTGGACGACTCCGACGACCGGTGAGGCGGCGACGGGGGACGCTCCCCCATGGCCCTGGGTGGTGTGCGCCGGGGCGCCGGCGCCGGCGCTCACCAACGTCGACGACACCATGACGCCGGCAAGAGCCACGACCCCAGCACCAGCCGCGGCCAGCAGGGCCTGGCGCACCGCCAGATTCGACAAGAGGCGCTTGGTGATGACCGACATGATGTTTGCCGCTTCGGCGTGGTGGGTAGAACCGTCTGAGACGAACAGTTCGCCGTGCCACCAGGTAGCTCCTGGCGGCGTTAGGTGCTGCCGCCCCAATTCTACGAGCTGCGACGTGAGGGAGCGCGCAGAGCGCGCCCGCTAGGGAAGAGTCGCGAGTTGCTCCACGATACGCCGACCGATGTCAGCGTCGCCGTGCACCGCGACCTTCTGGCGCTGGAGCGCCTCCTCAGCGGTCCAACGGCCAGCGACCAGGCAGCTGTAGGCCTCGCTGTCGGTGACGATCCACGTGGTCGGCGCGTCGGGGACGGTTTCGAGCGGCACGGCCCGCCCGCCCTCCATGGCGACGGCCACGGACCGCTCGACCGGACCGGTGATGTCGAGATACACCGTGGTCCCCTCGGGGGGCGCCGCCCGCTTGCCGACGACGTAGCCGAACTGCCCAAGCAGACGGGTGAGCGTCATCTCGGCGGCCGCGCCTCGCAAATGGCCGGGCCGGTTGACCGCCCGGCGGATGTCCTGCTCGTGCACCCAACAGTCCATCACGCGCACATTCATGAACACCCGGTACGGCACCCGGCCGATCGGGCTGTCGCTATCGGCATCGAGCTCGGCGTCGGTCATGGCGTCGAGGGCGGCCAGCCGCAACCGGGTGACCTCCTCGAACTCGGCGAGGACGGCTGTCCCCGCCAGGCCGCGCCGGGCATCGACCCACGCCTCGTTGAACGCGCCGATCGGGTTGAGCACGTGCGCGAGTCCGGTCGGCGCCGCCGGCGGCGACGGCCAACCGAGCAGCATCGCTTCGGTGCCGATCATGTGGGAGATCTGATCCCGCACCGTCCACCCGGGGCATTCGGTCGGGGTGTCCCACTCCTCGGGGTCGAGCTCGTGGCCGACGGCGGCCGTCCCCTGCCACGTGTCGGCGAGGGCCTCAACAAAGTCGCGCCTCATGACGCGGCGTTTTGGATCGTGCCCCACGCTCGCGCGTCAAGGTACGTGGAGAATGCGGCCCCGATGCTCCGCATGTCGTCCCCGGTCTTCGGCCGTCGCAGCTCGTACAGATCACCGAACTCGCGCCAGCCGCACACCAACTCCCACAGCCGGACCGCGGCAGGCCCGACAGGTGGGTTGAGGACGACCGGACCGAAGAAGGCGTCGCGGTCGTCGAACACCAAGGTCGGCACACCGTGCCCGCCCAGTTGCGAAACGAGATGGTCGTGGTCGGCGCGGACCTCTTGGGCAGTTGTGGGGTCGGCCAGTGCGTCCTCGACGAGCGACTCGGGCAAACCCATGGAGCGAAGCACATCGTGCTGGCCCTCACGGGTGAAGGTCGGGCGGCCCTGCTCGAAGAAGGCCGCGCTCGTCGTGGCGTACCAGCGATCCACGGTGTCCATGCTCTGGCGACGCAACAACGCCCCCACGCGCATCTGCGACCAGCCGTAGGACCAGTCACGTTCCCATGGATGGCGGTGGCCTTCTTCCCGATTGATCTCTTCGAGGCTGAAGAAGCGCCAGTCGACCTGGAGGTCGATCTGCGACCGGACCTCCCGGATCCAGGTCGACGTCCGATAAGCCCACGGGCACATCGGGTCGAGGTAGAACTCAACTGCTGTCATGGGCACCCCCGAGGCCGGCGCACCAGCCGAGCCGACGACGACCCTAGGCCATCAGACGGACCAGCCGCTCCCGCGGGCGAGGGCGCGCAGCTCGGGCCACATGTCGTCGCTCTCGTCGCCGCCCGTCTCATTGAGGCCACCGCAGGGCAGCACGACGGGTGGCGCCAGGAAGGCCGGGATGTCCGATGGCACCGCCGTCGTCCCCGCTCCGCGACGCAGGACGAGACCGAGGTCGGCGGGGTCGGTGGGCAACCTGGAGCCGTCGCGCCCGGCGATCGGCTTGAGGCCGAAGTTGGACTCGACGAACTTGAGGATCGATGTGTGGTCAAACAGGGCATGGTTGACGCGGGGGTTGCTCGGGTCGCCTTTGGTGAAGGGTGACGCAACGATGCAGGGGACGCGAAAACCCGTGAGCGCCTTGCCGTCGACAACGTCATGGTCGAGCGGACTCGTGGCCGTGACGCGACGCGGCTCGACGTGTTCGTAGAAGCCGCCCCACTCGTCGTAGGTGATGATGAACACGGTGCGCGACCAGTTGGGGCCGGTCGCCACGGAGTGGAAGATCGAGGCGAGGAAGCTGTCCCCGGCGCGGATGTCGGCGTGGGGATGATCGTCACCTGACGTGCCCGAGCCTTCGTCCTCGAAACGGGGATCGATGTAGGAAAAGTTGGGGAGGGTGCCGGCGGCAGCGTCGGCGGCGAACGCGGCAAAGGGCTCCGCGATGCCGAGGTACTTGGCACCCCACAACGCCAGGAAGGGGATGTCGCTGAAGTAGTAGCGGCCCGTGGGACCGCCCGGCCGGTTGAGCTGGTCCCAGATGGTCGGCAGGGTCGAGGTCGTCGTGGTGTTGGAGAGCCGGTCGGTTCGCCCCGCGTGGGTGAAGAAACGGTTGGGGTAGGTCGACGACATGATGCTGCAGAAGTACCGATCGCAGGTCGTGTAGTTGAGAGCCAACTTGCTCATGAACGGTCGATCAGCGGCGTCGTAATACCCGACGGCGAAGACGTCGTTTTTGCCGCGGGCGAAGTTGTCGAGCTTGCCGCCGTTGAGCTCGTACCGCCCGCCGGCGTAGGAGTGATCCGGGTCGGGATGGCCACAGCCCATCGTCTCGGTCAGGTGGTAGTTGCCGACCAGCTTGCCGTCAGCCGTCGGGAAACGTGGCTTCGATGATCGCAATCCATCGGCGTTGGGGAGCCAACCGAGGAAGTGATCGAAGCTGCGGTTTTCCATCGTCACCATGACGATGTGATCGATGCCGGTCGAGGAGGGGGTGGCGGCGCGGGCCGGGCGAATGAGTCGGGATCCGAGGACCAACGCGCCCCCTGTCCCGACGGCGGCGGCCTGTAGGAAATGTCGACGGTCGAGTGTCGAGGGGCGAGGCTCCACGGTCCGAAGTTTGCTGCATCTGCTCGCGCTACCGGGGCGTTCACTCGGCGTTGGTGGGGCGTTCACCTCCGACCTGGCCTTCGATCAAAGCGGCCAACTCTGCGACGGTCGTCACCACCTCATAACCGTCGGTGACGGCCAGCCAGTCACGGTTGGCGAGGTGGAGCGGGGCGGCCTCGTCGTAGTGGTTGAGCATCACCACGACACGGTGGTCGGCGAGCGCGGCAGTGCTGAGGCGGACCAGGTTGATGGTGCCGAGACCGGCGTCAGCGACGAGCACGACGAGAGCCGGGGTGAGACGGCGGCAGGCCTCGACGGTGTCAGCGTCGATGGCCAGCGGTGAACGGACTCCGCCGACGCTTTCGACCCAGCACACCTCGGGCGTGGGATCCGGCAGTTGGAGCTCTGTCAGAAGCTCGCCGATCGTGGGTGGGGCGAGGCCCAACGCCGCGGCCGCCATGGGGGGAGCCATCGCGACCGGATAGCTGCGATGAGACGGACATACGTCCGACGGGCTCTCGCCGGTCGCCGCGGCCAGCACGTCGGCGTCGGTCGGGGTATCGGTGTCGGTGTTGGTCCTAGTCTTGGCGTTGGTGTTGGTCTTGGTCTTGGCCTTGGTCTTGGTCTTGGTCTCTGGGTCGAAGGACTGGGCTGGTTTGCGTGCGCAGACGGTGAGGCCGGCGGCACGAAGTCGGGTAAGGACCTGCGCACCGACCCACGTTTTGCCCACCTCCGTGCCCGTGCCGGCGCAGACGATCAGCACCCTCCGATGCCCGCCAGCGCCTTGGCCAACAACTCGATCTGATCGTCGGTGTGAGCGGCCGAGAGGGCGACGCGGAGTCGCGAGGTTCCCGGCGCCACCGTCGGGGGGCGGATGGCGGGAATGAGGAGGCCCTGCTCGGCGAGGAGGGTGTCAGACGCCGCGGTGGCGGCGCGTTCGTCGCCGATGATGACGGGGATGATGGGCGACGGGTGGCCGGGCGCTATGCGATCGACGAGCGACCGCAGCCGACTTACCAGCACCGCGCCCTCGGGGCCGCGCACGATCTCCAGCGCGGCGGTCGCCGCGGCGACATCGGGTGGGGACGGCGCCGTCGTGAAGATGAACGGTCGGGACGTGTTGACGAGCAGCTCGATCATGGCCCGCGACCCCGCGACAAACCCGCCGAGGGCCCCGAGGGTCTTGGACATGGTGCCGACGCGCACGACCTCGAGGCCGGCGGTTGGCCGCCACTGCGGTTGGAGCACGGCGTGGGCCTCATCGAGGATCAAGAGGGCACCTCGGTCGGCGCACATGTGACCCAGGGCGTCGAGGTCGATGACGTCCCCGTCCATCGAGAACACGACATCGCTCACGACGATCGCCGGCCCGCGGTGCGCATCGAGCAAACCAGCGATGTGGCCCAGGTCGGCGTGACGGGCCACGACGACCTGCGCTCTGGCCAGTCGACAACCGTCGATGATCGACGCGTGATTGCGTTCGTCACTGACGACCAGGACGTCGCCCGTCGCCAGCGCCGACAGCACGCCAAGGTTGGCCGCGAACCCGGTCGGGAAGAGCAGCGCGTCCTCGGTCCCCTTCCACTCGGCCAGCCCCGCCTCGAGCCGGTGATGTAGAGGACGATCTCCGACGATGAGGCGGGCCGCACCGGCACCGGTCCCCCACTCCTCAATGGCGGCGGTCGCCGCGGCGCCGACGGCCGGATGCTGCGACAAGCCGAGATAGTCGTTGGAGGCGAAGGAGACGACAGACCGGCCGTCAGGCAGGGTGTGGACGGGCCCTCCGCCACCGAGTGGGCGCAAGGTTCGCCAGCGCCCGGCGGCCGCGACCTCGGCGTTGACCGCCGCCACGCGCTCGGCCCAAGTCGTCACTCGGGGCACACGGTCACTCGGCGCAAACCTCGTCGATGGCGTCGGCGAGCGTGGTCACAATCCGGTCGATCTCCGCTTCGGTCGAGGTCAGCATGGGCATCAGTACGACCACGTCCCCCAGGGGCCGCACGAGCACGCCGCGTCGGATGCAGGCAGAGGAGACCCGCCTGCCCCAGCGTCCGCCCTCGGGCCCGTCGAGCTCGACGCCGACCATGAGACCACGTTGACGGACCTCGGCTACCGCCGCCTTGCTCCCGACATGTTCGCTGAGCGCGACCCCGAGCTGCACCGCACGGGCGCCGACATTGGCCAGCACATCCCACTCGGCGATGAGCTGAAGATGGCGGAGGGCGACAGCCGCGGCGAGCGCATTCCCCGAGTACGAGTGGCCGTGGTAGAGCGTCCGCTCGGAGAGGTCAGGTCCGAGGAACGCGTCAAACACGGTGCCGCTGACGATGGTCGCCGACATCGGCAGATAGCCGCCGGTCAACCCTTTGCCGATGCACATCAGGTCGGCCCTGACGCCGCACTGCTCGAGCGCGAACAGGGTCCCCGTACGGCCAAACCCTGTCGCTACCTCATCGACGACCAGGAGCACGCCGGCCTGCCGGGCGGCGCCGGCCACGGCGGCAACGAACTCCGGGCTGTTGAGCATCATGCCGGCGGCCCCCTGCACCAGCGGCTCCAGTACGACAGCCGCCAGCTCATCTTTGTGGGCCGCGATCAGGGCGACGGCGGCGGCGATGTCACCGGACGGGGCCCGCACCACCGGGAACCTCAGGGGATCGAAGACGTCGGTGCCGAACCCACCGTCACCCACGGACAGAGCTCCGATGGTGTCGCCGTGGTAGGCACCACCGAACGCCAGATAGGTGTCCTTTCCCTCGACGCCCAGGTTGGCCCAGTACTGCATGGCGATCCGGAGGGCTTGCTCGACCGCCGCGGCGCCATCGGACGCGAAGAGGAAGTGCGGCCCGTCCACGGGGACCACCTCGGCAAGAGCCTCAGCCAGCTCGACCACGACCCGGTTGCCGTTGCCCAGCATGGTCGAGTGGGAGATGCGGTCGAGCTGGTCCCGGACCGCCTGATCCAGCTCGGGGACATGGTGACCCAGGGTTGTGACCCACAACGAGGAGATGGCGTCGAGATAGCGGGAGCCATCAACGTCGATCAGCTCGTGGCCCTCGCCGCGCTCGACGACGAGCGGCTCGTTGTCGGCATAGCAGGACATCTGGGTGAAGCCGTGCCATACCACGCTCGCGTCGCGGGCCACCCAGGCGCCGTGCTCATCCACGGCTGGCGACCCTACCTGGCCCGCCTCCCAGCACGTGGCGCAGCGGCGCCGACCCCTCGCCCCGCCGTCCCAAGCCGTCGCCTCCGCCGGCTCGAGCCGAGACGCGAGAGCCCTGGTAGCAAAAGTCGCCCTCCCCGCCACAGCCCGTGCCAAACCGGCCGACTTTTGCCACCAACCCGGCGGCGGGCTCGCCGACCGCAGCGGCGCCGACCTCGCCCCCGCCGTCCCGTGCCGAGCCGAGCCGAGACGCGAAAGCCCTGGTAGCAAAAGTCGCCCTCCCCGCCACAGCCCGTGCCAAACCGGCCGACTTTTGCTACCAACCCGGCGGCCGCCACGGCCTCAACCCCGACCGCGACCACCACGTCGGACCGCTGTCACCCCCCGTCGACATGCTTGGAGGTGTGCGCAGACCCCCGGACGACGTGATGGCGATCCTCCTGCACGGCGTCGCGACCAGAGCGGCGGTGCGAGCCGCGATCGGAGTGGAGGCGCTCGGGGAGCTCGTGCATGCGGGAGTGCTCGTACCGCGGCCCGGTCGCCTCCTTCTGCATCCCCCCGACTTGGACGCCTGGACGCAGATCATCGAGGTCCAGCTGCGCTACCCCGATGCCGTCGCGTCACACCGGCTGGCAGCGTGGATCCACCGGGCTGCGCCGTTCAACACCCGCCAGCCGGAGCATCTCGACTTCGTGTCGGCAAAATCGTCCAAGGTGAGCGTCGTCCGACGGATGCGCGGCCTCAGGCCCGTGGACGTTGTGTCGGTTGGCGGCGTCAACGTCACGACGCCCGCCCGGATGCTGGCCGACTTGGGCCGCGTGGTCGACGACGATGTTCTGGAGCAGGTCGGCGAGTGGGTCTTGCGAGCGAAGCTGACGACCCACGGCACCCTCCGCGACCTAGCCACCATCACCGCCCGTCGAGGGCATCCTGGCCCGGCGGCACTTCGTCGCTTCCTGCGTCGGCGCGGGCCCGACACACCGGCGACCGCAAGCGAGCTCGAGACCCGGTTCGTGCAGACGGTGCGCCGTTTGGGCTTCCCCGCTCCCCTACGCCAATTTCAGGTGCCCAAGGCCAACGGACACCCGTATCGGGTGGACTTCGCGTGGCGGACCTCCGGACGACCAATTCTCGTTGAAGTGGACGGTGCCGGTGTTCACGCCAATCCGGATGCCCTCGTCGACGACCTGCGGCGGCAGAACGTCCTGGTCCGCGCCCGCAACCTCCTCCTCCGCTTCAGCGCCGATGACGTTGACCACCGACCGGACAACATTGACAAGGAGTTGGGCCTCCACGTCCGACGGCGCCGAAAGCGGATCACCAACGACCCGAGCCGGAGCCCGACACAATCCGCCAGCCAACGAGGACCGAGCCAACGAGGCCCCAGCCAACGAGGCCCCAGCCAACGAGGCCCCAGCCAACGAGGCCCCAGCCAACGAGGCCCCAGCCAACGAGGCCCCAGCCAAGGAGGCCCCAGCCAGCAGCCCGACACCGACTCCGCGCGCCAAAACCTGACCTACAAGGCCGACGTTTGTGAACGCCCGACGCCGGGTAGATCGATGCCATGCCGACCCCCGTTTTGGACTCCCAGCCCGTACTTGGCCTCCGGGTCAAAGCCTCCTGCTACGGCACAGGCCTGGCGGTGGCATGCCCGTTGACCGGCTCGATCCTCGCCATCGCCGTCGGCGACCGGGTCGACGCGGGCGCGACCCGCCGGACCGACCCGGCCGACCCCGCCCCGGTCGAGATCGAGCGGACGATTGAGGAGAGTTGGCTGATGGTTGGCTACGACGCCGACGAGCTCTACACGATGGTGCGCGACCGTCTCCTCCGAACGGCGCGCCTCGCCGGCCTTGCCCTCCTGACCCGCGACGAGGCCGACGCCGCCGGAACTGGCGGCGTCGGGCTAGGTGCCGGCGGCGCTACGCCCGCTATCCGCGCCGCTGGCGCCGTCCTGCCCCGGCTGCGGGTCTACACCGACTATCCCGCTCAGTGGACCATCACGATGGCCACCCCGACGGCGGAGCTGATCGTGACCGGACCTGCCGTCAGGCGGGTGCGCCAAGCCGGCTGATCGCCCGAAGCACCCGCTCCGGCGACACGGGCCGACGGGTCCCGAGCACCTGCGCAAACAAGCTGACGCGCAGCTCCTCCAGCATCCACCTCACCTCCGTCACGCCGTCGAGCCCGGCGTCGGGCGGTAAGGCGGCCACGGCCCGTCGATACTTGT
>Ga0302326_10001205_pt1 | contig 66914 bp, 54 predicted proteins | sample Palsa_T0_3_FD_202264 | JGI IMG/M metagenome (GOLD analysis project Ga0302326, IMG submission 202264) | Peat permafrost microbial communities from Stordalen Mire near Abisko, Sweden - Palsa_T0_3 | ecosystem: Environmental > Terrestrial > Soil > Palsa > Peat permafrost | place: Sweden: Abisko...
TGTCGGCTACCTGCTTCCATTGGACCCCGTTGTCGATCGAGACAAAGACACTCCCGTAGGTCTTGTCGTTCACGACACCGGCGAAGATGCGCTCCGGGTTCCGATTGTCCACCAGCAATGCATCGACCTTGCGCGCGGAGATTCCTGCGTTCGCCGGCTCGAAGGTCGCGAATCCATCATGACTCGCGAGCACACCGCCTCGATCGGTCGCGAGGGTGACATGCTGCGGATCGGCGAAATCAATGGATACGTCATTCACAATCACGTCGGGACCAGTCATGCGCTTGAAGGTCTTGCCACCGTCGATTGTTTTGTAGAGCCCTTCCGTTGTTCCTGCATACAACACATCGCCGTTCGATGGGTCCTGGCGCAACACGCGGGTCCTGCGCGCTGTTGAGGGGATTCCCTCAATCTTGCGGAACAACTCTCCTGCGCTCTCGCTTTTGTAAATGCCGCTGCACGCGCTAGCGAAGACGACACGCGGCTTTTCCGGATCGACGACGATCGAAAAAACATCGGAGTCGTCGATCATGCCCTTCTTGATGGCATGCCACGTCTTGCCGCCGTCGATGGTCTTCCAGGGGAGATGCCATGTGCCCGCATACACAATGTCGGGATTTTCGGGATCGATCGCCAGCGACTCGATTTCGTGAATCTCGCGGCTCCCTTTGGGGCTGATCTGTTCCCATGTCGCACCGCTGTTGGAGCTGCGAAAGACCCCATCGAGCGTACCGGCAAAAAAGGTGGACGGGGCCGAATGTGCCTGAACAAAGGCGCGAATCGACTGACCGCTTAACCCCGCAGACTCGCTCCAGGCTTTGCCGCCGTCGTGGCTCACCCACAAACCGCCGCCAGGGTGGCTTGGAGTCCAGGCTGCCGCATAAAGAATCGCCGGATTCGCCGCGTCGACGACGATGTGATCGATGACGAGATCGTCCGCCGACTCGAGCTTCGCGAGGCGATGCCAGCTAACGCCGCCATCGGAGGATTCATAAATCCAGCTGTTCGTCGTGCCGAGAAACAGGTGCGCCGGATCGCCTGGAATTGCTGCGATGGATCGTGCATCGCCGCCATCCGGGCCCACGGCACTCCACGGCGCCGAAGCCGAATGAGCAAACACGGTCGCGACCAGGAGCACGCCAGTCAGAAGACACGGACAGTATCTGCGCTGGGATAGGCTCCGATAAAATTTACGTGCGCGATTCATCACGAAAGCAACACCCTGAATTAAAAGAGTTCTAAAAATAGCTTATCTAAATGAAAGAGGCTGACCGGACGCCGGTCAACCTCCAAAGGGTCACAGAGGAATCTTATCTGTGCTGCCCATTTGACGGCCGCTGGAGATCGCAGCGGCAAGTCCGAAGGCAACCTTTTTAGCCCAGCTTATCTTTGTAGAACCGCGTATCGCCGTTCAAGCGACACGCGGCCCAATCCACTTCGCAGTCTTTCGCCGCATATTAGTTATGGTGATGATGATGCCCCGACAGAGGTTTGCGTGCCTCAGCCTTCAGCATCGACTCATCGACGGGCGTAGTTCCCTGCACGTCAGAGCTGAAGTTCGCTCCCGCAGGAACAAGGTAGTTTTCTATCTTCTGGCCGTCTTCAGTACCGGTCGCAAGCGTGATGCGAGAAGCATCAATGCCCTTCTCCTCGACCAGATAAGCCTTGGCGTTGGCGGCCCGCTGTGCGGCGGCATCCTTCACCTTCGCATGCTTGTGCCGGGCAGCGTACTTCGCTTCTTTCTCAGTCCTCGCTTTCTCCTTGGCATCCGATTCGCCAACGATCACGGCCTTCGCGTCAGGAGCCTTCTGCAGATCCAGAGCAACTTCGTCGAGGCAGGCCTTGGCTTCGTTGTTCACACGCGTCGGGCGCGTCTTATCCGTATCGAACGAGAGAGTGCAGAGCGCCTGGGCGTGCGGTTGAGGCGGCGGAGGCGGCGCCACAATCGTCACAGTCGCCGTAGACGTGGCAGTGTGTGTCTTGTCGTCCGACACAGTGCAAGTGACATCGACCGAGCCCGTCGAAGCGCCTGTCGAATTAAATGTTGCCGTCGTCCCGGTTCCGTTCACCGAACCCGACGCTGCCGAGTAGCTGTAGGTCAGCGGACGGTTCTGCGGGCTTGCGCCCGTGGCCGTAATCGTGGATGTGTCGCCGGGCTTGATCGTCGTGGGGCTAGCCGAGCAGGTAATCGTCGGCGGCTCGAATTCCTTCACCATGAAGCTGGCTGTGGCGTCAGCCGTTTGACCCGGCTTCAGGCCTTCCTTGCCCTTCTTGCCTTCCTTCACTTCCGCCTTCACCGTATACGAACCAGGGGTCAGCGAATCGGTGGCCACCTTGGCCGTCGCTCCATCGCCGGTCACTCCGGTCCCCGACCAGCTGTAAACGACGCTGTTGTTCTTTTTGGTAGAGACCGATCCGGCGGTTGCCGTCGCGGTAACAGGTTCACCGGGAAACACCGCGGGCGGAGTTGCCTGCGCAGACAGCGTGATCGGTGGTTGTTTTTTGCACCCCACCGGTAAAAGGGAAAAACCTACCGCAACCAAAACCAGGCAAAAAGTCTTCATATCGCGCGAGTACATGTGTGATTCTCCTTCGTAAGCAAATCGAACAAATTATGCCATCCGCACTTCAGGGGGGCAACCTGCGCCCCCCTTCGTGGGTTTCTTCACTTTGATTCGTAAACGAGCTTGCGCGTCTACGGCTTCTTTGCTGTGCCCTTCTTCCTGGGCGTTGGAGCCTTTTCGCTGAGAAGGGTCATAGAATCGGCTGCGTTGAACGGATACAGCTGCACCGATTGTTGCCCCGTATTGCTCAGAGTGACGTCAACACGGCGATTTTGGGCAAGAACGATGACCTGCAGTCTGCGAAGAACCTTCTTCTTGTCCGCATCGCTCAGATCGGTGTTTTCGCTCACCAGCGCCTTCACCTGGTCGACCGAGAGTTGCTGTTCCTTGCCGACGGCACGCGTGTCAATGCTGCCTTCGGGAACACCCTGTTCCACCAGGAATGCCTTGACCCGAGCAACGCGGCGTTCTGTCAGTGCCTGGTTATACTCCACAGATCCCCGCACGTCCGCATGACCGGTGAGGGTCAGGTGGCCTTCCGGCTTGATGGCGAGGTAGCTCTTGAAGTCGGTTGCGAGAGTCGTCAACGTTCCCTGCTGGCTCGGCACCAACCCGCCTTCCGGATGCGCAGCCCTGGGCTGGGCGGTCGGGAAGAAGACGCTGTGCAATGCCAGGCGAGCCTCGAGGCGAATTTGCTCAGGCGACGGTCCCGGCGGTGGTGGCGGCGGCAAGATTGTTACCGCTGCGGTGGATGTGGCTGAGTGGCCCTTGTCGTCCGCGACGTTGCAGGTGATGTCGACCGAACCGGACGGTGCGCCCGTCGAGTTGAAGGTCGCGGTTGCACCGGAGCCGGTCACGTTCCCGGACGCTGCAGAGAAGCTATAGGTCAGCGGGCGGTTCTGCGGGCTGACGCCAGTTGCCGTGATGGCCGAGGAGTCCCCTGGGTTGATCGAAGTCGGGTTCGCCGAGCAGCTAACGGTCGGCGGCTCAAAATCCTTCACGGTAAACGTGGTCGAGCCGTCGGCAACCTGCCAGGGCTTCAGACCTTCCTTGCCAGGCCTGCCTTCCTTCACACCGCACTTCACGGTGTAGGTACCGGGAGCCAGAGAACCGGTAGCGACTGTGGCCGTCGTGCCATTGCCGGTCACGCCGTCCCCGCTCCAGGTGTAGATGGCGTTCTCTTTCGGGTTGAGCCCGGTGGCTGTCGCAGTTACAGTGACAGGATCACCCGGGAACACGGTAGTCGGACTAGCCGAGCACGCGATGGTTGGCGGAGGGGGTGGTGCAATCGACCCGGCATGGAACACGAGGCCGCCGCTCAAACGCGCTGCATTGATGTTGGCGCGTCCGCCATTGACGCCCGGGCCAAAATCGGCATGCATGTAGGAGTAGTCTGCCTGGAAAACTCGAATGGCGAGATGGTGGTTAAAGAACGGCGTCTCATAATCAATACCGCCGCCTACAGTTAAATCGGGGCCCCATGTGTTGGGATTCTTGTCGGGGCCGTTGATAAGTGCTCCGCCTACAAGCCCATGGACGAACGGCGTAATGTCTGCGGTGGGATAACGGAAGATGATGCCACCCGAACCGGTTAGAAATCCGTCATCGTTACCCTCGGTTCCGTTGTTGCTGCCGTCTGAACTCGCGTCGCCCCATTCGTGAACTCCGAATTCTACCTGCGCGCCTACATACTTGTTGAAATAACCGGCGACGCTGAACAGGCCTCCGACGTTCACAGCGTTGTAGTTGTAAGGAATCGTCGTTCCATCGCCCTGAGGAACATTTACCGTTCCCTTGGGAGCGAGGTAGCTGTATCCGGCGAAGATGTCCCAGCGCGACGCATAGTCGCCCTGGTTGGCCTTCGGTGCGGGTGTGGGGGCATCCTGGGCTGCCATTGCGAACGGGGTGAACGCAAGGCACGTGATCGCTAGCGTCCGGCTCAGGGACTTCAATTTTTCCAAGCACATTCTGATTTTTCCTCCGCAATCAAACTGGTCCTTCTGTTTAGGAAACGGCCATTGACTTGCACCGCAAACCGTGTGTTCCGATTTGCTCACTGAATCCGCTTTCAGGTCTGGTCAAATTTGACCACTGAAATTGGCACGGAAACTGTTGAGACGACACCATTAACCGTACCATAGGAGGAGTGAGAGAGAGACACTTTTTGAGGCGAGTTGCCACCACTGACACTCCCCAAGAACGAGAACTTTCCGGACCCAAGCTACTCCAGCAAATTCCGTATGTGCAGCATCTTTCAGAGTTGATTCTTACCCGACGCTCAGAGCTTCATTCGGCATTCAAGGTTTTCAGCAAGCTCCGCGGCTCACGTTGAATCTTCTCTTGAAGAAGCGTAATTGCGTATAAGAGTTGCTCGGGACGCGGTGGACATCCGGGTACGTAAACGTCCACGGGTATCACTTGATTCACTCCCTGCACGATTGCGTAGTTGTTGAAGACTCCGCCGGAAGTGGCGCAGGCACCCATGGAGATAACCCATTTCGGTTCCGGCATCTGGTCGTAGAGCCGCCTGATGACGGGCGCCATTTTTTGAGCAACGCGGCCAGCGATGATCATCAGGTCAGCCTGGCGCGGGGACGGCCGGAAAACCTCGGCGCCGAATCGCGCGATGTCAAAGCGCGACGCCCCCATGGACATCATCTCAATGGCGCAGCAGGCGAGACCGAATGTGACCGGCCAGACTGAGCTCTTGCGAACCCAGTTGACAGCGAAGTCAAGCGAGGTGAGCAGCACGCCTTCGGGCTGCTCGAAACCATAGCTGACTTCCTTGAGTTTGGCGCGATTCTTCGCACTGCTCTCCAAGGCACCGAAGAGGTAGCGATCGCGTTCCTGCGTAGCCGCCATGCAACTAATATAACTCGAAATTGCTCATAGGCCAGCATGGGATGGCCTGAAAACCGAATCGGGAATTTGTGTGCGAATCCGGAAAACAAATCGCGCGCTCCATGGATTCTTCATGTGCCACGCGCCTACGTGCGCTATTCTTCTCTGTTCACAAAATCATGCCAAAAGGCACCGTGCGACGCTCCTGCGGCGGGCGAGTTCCAGTGTTCTCGCTCGCCGCAGGCAGATTCTGGAGCAAAGGAGCGGTCCGGTGCTGTTCCTTGCTAAGTGAATTGGTCTATCAAGCAAGTTCCCGCATTCGCTGGCGGGCACGTTCGGAGCGAAGTACAAAATGAGTTGTCGCCGCAACCTGCTTTTTTTATCCGCGCTATTCGTCTGTCCGGTTGTCTCCATGGCTCAGGGATCAGCCTCGGCCCCCGCAACGCAAGCTCAAATCGTCGCGCTCCAGCAGTCGGTTCAAAACGCGCAGATGAATGCCGACAACGCCTGGATGCTCATGTCGGCTGCGCTTGTGCTGCTGATGACCGGCCCCGGCCTTGCGCTATTTTACGGCGGGCTTGTTCGGCGCAAAAACATCCTCGGCACGATGATGCAAAGCTTCGCCATGATGGGACTGGTCACGATTCTGTGGGCCGTCCTCGGCTATTCCCTGGCCTTCGGCCACGGCAATGCTTTTATCGGCGGTTTTGAACACGCATTCCTGCGCGGCGTGGGCTTGACCCCGAATCCGGACTACGCCCCGACTATCCCGGCACAGACGTACATGATTTACCAGCTCATGTTCGCCATCATCACACCGGCGCTGATCACCGGGGCTTTCGCAGAGCGGATGAAGTTCAGCGCCATGGCCGTCTTTCTGTCTCTCTGGTCGTTGTTCGTCTATAGTCCGATGGCCCACATGGTATGGGGTGTGGGCGGACTGTTGAACGCGAACGGCGGTCACATCCCCAGCCTCGATTTCGCCGGCGGAACCGTGGTTCACGTCACCTCGGGTGTCTCGGCGCTGGTTACAGCAATTTATCTGGGCAAACGCCTCGGATATCCCCATACCAACATGCCGCCGCATTCCATGGTCCTCAGTTTTATTGGCGCGTGCCTGCTATGGGTGGGCTGGTTCGGATTTAACGCTGGCAGTGCACTGGGCTCCGGCTCCCTGGCAACCAGCGCCTTCGTCAACACTCATTTCGCAGCCGCCGCAGCAGCCTTCGGTTGGACGATTGCCGAGTGGATCCACAACGGCAAGCCCACCGCTCTGGGCGCCATCTCGGGGGCAGTCGCTGGGCTGGTTGCCATTACGCCGGCTTCGGGATTCGTACAGCCGTTCTCTGCGTTGCTCATCGGCGTCGTTGCCGGGGCATTCTGCTCATTCATGGTCTTTGAAGTCAAGAGCCGCCTGGGTTACGACGATTCGCTCGATGCCTTCGGCGTGCACGGAGCAGGCGGCACGCTGGGTGCGCTGCTCACGGGCTTTTTCGCCACCAGGGCCATCAACGCCGCCTTTGGGAACGGCGTCCGCACTGGAGCCATGGACGGCCACTGGCGTCAGGTCCTGAATCAGGCAGCCGGCGTCGCCATTGCCTGGGGCATCTCCATCGTCGGCACACTGGTGCTCCTGTTTGTCGTCGACAAGGTGATCGGACTGCGCGTCTCGGCAGAGGAAGAATCAGCCGGGCTCGACCTTTCGCAGCACGGCGAAGAGGGTTACGATCTCAATTCCTGAGTGGCTTTGTTTATCTTCTGTTGAAAAGTTTTTACGCTGTCAGCCCACAGAGCCGCCCCACACGGCTGTCCGGACTGATAGGCTGTCATAAGCATTTTTGGACACAATTTTCTTCCGTCTCTTTCCGAAAATGCCGTAACGAGGCTTCTCGACATGCTCAAGATCGAAGCGGTTCTCCAGCCATCGAAACTGGATGCAGTAAAGGATGCCCTGCTCGAAGCCGGCATCGAAGGTATGACCATTCTCGAAGCCCGCGGCCACGGCCGCCAGAAGGGCCATACCGAGTTTTACCGCGGCCGCGAGTACACGGTTGATCTTCTTCCCAAGGTCAAGATCGAGTTGGTGATCACCGACGATCTCAAGGAAAACGCAATCCAGGCCATCATGAGCGCGGCCCGCACCGGCCGCATTGGCGATGGAAAGATCTTCGTCAGCCGCATCGACGAAGCCATTCGCATCCGTAACGACGAGCGCGGCGAATCTGCGCTGTAAGGGCATCTCGATCGCCAACAATACCGCAATGTGAGGACGGGTCAGCTGAAATGCGAGCCAGGTCGCTCGAATTGCGACGCTGCGCGGGCACAGACCTGCGCGTTTTCGAGAACGTCTTTTCCGTTCGCCCGGACAATCGGCTCTTTTGATCGGTGAATCTTTAGTATTCTGTTAAAACAATCTTTTGGCTTCGCCGAATCACCCACATTTCACATGACACCAGTCGCTTTGGCGGTTGACGACCTACGGGATCAGTATCTTCGCGAGATGGCGCTTGTCCGCCAGACCTGTGAACGTACAGGCGACGGTACGGCAGCGATTCGCCGGCGATCCGCCGTGGTAGACCGGATTCTGATTGAAATGTGGCGGCGCGCCTTTGCCGGCCAAACGCCGCCCAACGTATCGTTGCTGGCGCTGGGCGGATACGGCCGGAAGGATCTCTTCCCGTTCTCCGACATCGACGTGCTCTTCGCATTCGCCGATGAAAAGACTGAGGAGCAGGCAAGAGAAGCGGTCCGAGGCATCATTCAAGGGATGTGGGACATCGGTCTGCGGGCCAGCCCAAGTTCGCGAACAGTCAAAGAAATTGGCCGCTTCGAACCCGATAACCTCGAATTCACTCTCGCCACCCTCGACCGCCGTTTTCTCGCTGGCCAATTCCCCCTCTATCAGCAGCTCCACCAAACCGTTCTCCCAGGGCTGGTGTTGAGCGAGTGGAATACCATCACACAAAAACTGGGTGAAGTCGCCCGCGCCCGCCACGCCAAGTACGGCAACACAATTTTTCATCTCGAACCCAATCTCAAAGACTGTCCCGGCGGCTTGCGCGACTACCATCTCGCCGTCTGGTTCGCTCTTCTGTTTCACCTGAAGGAAACCAAGGAGTGGCCCCGTCAGCGCGGTGGAGTTTTCCAAAGCGCGCGCGGCGACGCTGAAGCCGCATTCGACTTTCTTGCCGCGGCCCGTTGTTTTCTCCACTTTCGCCACGGCCGCGACGACAACACCCTCGACTGGCAATCGCAGGATGAGGCCGCGGCCAACTCGATCGGCCTTGAAACACGAGGCACCGCGGACCCCGCCTACTGGATGCGCACCTACTATCGCCACGCGCGCATTATTTACCGCCGCGCCGCCCTACTGATGGAGCATCTTCCCGCGCCGATCAGCTTCTACCGCCAGTTTCGCCGCCGCCGTACTCCCATTGGCGGCACCGACTTCATCCTCGATCAGGGACGCATCGACATTCTTCCCGGTGCGCAGTTCTCGGACACTGCCGCAATTCTGCGCATCTTCTCGCTGATGGCGACCCACGGCTACGCGCTCTCGCAGGCTGCCGAAGATCGCATCACCGACGCCCTTCCCGCGCTCGCGATCCACATCCCGGAAGGCCCATATCTATGGAATGCGCTGCGCGAAGTGCTCCTCGGCCCGCACGCGGCGCACGCCCTGCGCACCATGCACGCGCTCGGCGTGCTCGAAATGCTCATCCCGGAATTCCACGGTATCGACGCCCTGGTGATCCGCGACAGCTACCACCGCTACACCGTCGACGAACACACCTTCCTCACCATCGACAACGTACACGCTCTGCGCCAGCCCACCCATGACTGGGAACATCGTCTTGCGCAGCTATTGCCCGAAGTTGACCGGCTCGATCTCTTCATGCTCGCCCTTCTTCTGCACGACACCGGGAAAGGCCGACGCAGCGGCGCGCACACCGGGCAGAGTGTCGAGCTGGCCGACAGCTTTCTCGCCCGCCTCGACTTCGATACCGAAGAGCGGGAATCGATTCTGACCCTCATCCGCCTGCATCTTGAAATGTCGAACGCCATGCGCCGCGACATCTTCGACATCGAAAACATCCGCGCATTTGCCGACAAAATCGGGAGCCCCAGCCTGCTGAAGGTGCTCACGCTGATGACCTACGCGGACATCAAGGCCGTCAATCCCGAAGCACTCACGCCATGGAAGGCCGAAAACCTCTGGCAGTTCTACATGGCCACAGCCAACTTCATGGACCGCAGCGTGGACGAGGTCCGCTACCATGCCGCGATCGACCCGACGCTGCTGAACCGCATCCGGTCCATGGTGCCTTCGAGCCAGTATGGCGACCTCAAGCAATTCCTCGAAGGCTTGCCGCAACGCTATCTGCAGACGCGCCTCCCCGAAGTGATCCGCGATCACTTTCAGCTCGCCGCCAAACTCGACGAAGATCCGGTCCAGCTCGACCTTCGCCCGCACCGCCAGCTCTTCGATCTCACCGTGATCGTTCGCGATCGCACGCGTCTCTTCGCCGACGTGGCAGGTGCTCTGGCTGCATGGGGCATGAACATCGTCAAGGCCGGAGCTTTCTCGAACGAAGCCGGCGTGGTGGTGGACAGTTTCCAATTCACCGACGTCTTTCGCACCATCGAGCTGAACCCCAGTGAGAAGGACCGTTTTCTCGCCTATCTGTACGATGTGGTGGCGCAGAAGGTGCCGGTCACACAGATGCTCGAGTCGCGGGCCCACCTCAACAACGCAAGCAACATCAAGGTCGAGGTCACCACGCGCCTCTCGTTCGACAACGAGTCATCGAGCCACTCGACGCTGCTGCAAGTCGTCGCGCAAGACGTCCCCGGCCTGCTGCGCCAGATCGCGCTCACCCTCAGCACACACCAGTGCAACATCGAAGTGGCGCTCATCGACACGGAGGGTGAGACAGCGATTGATGTCTTTTATATAACGAGCCAGGGCGCGAAGCTCATCCCTGAGACGCAAGAGGCCTTGGCTACCGACCTGACCGCCGCCCTGGAAGCAATGCGCGCGCCCGCCGCATAGGTGGCAGCACCGCACTAGCTGAACCCACCTCGAAGACACATTTGCGTTTGACGATTCTCCGTCAATCAGCTCGAGAAAAAGAGCCTGAACCTGTCTCATCCAATCGATAAAAAATGAAGTTTCATTTATCCGCGCGTGGGATCCCAACCTGGCCGATCGAGGTAACTTCATCGAGTTCATATCTGGTTACTAAAAAGCGAAAAATACCTTCCCATAGGGGACGCAGCAACAGCGTTGACTCGTGTATTGTTTGGTATTCCCTGGATAGGTCAACACGTTGTACCGAATAGAGGAGTCTTTCGGTGAGACTAACTGCGTTTTGCAGATTGTCACTTGTTTCAGTTCGCATCTCTGCCTTGGTTTTGGGACTTTCAATCGCAGTAATGGTGAGTGGCTGCGGCAGCGGCGGCTCAGGATCGGGATCAAGCGGCTCTGGAGGTGGAGGTGGAAACACCACTCCGACCCCGGCAGTTTCATCCATCAGCCCGACCAGCGTGCCCGCAGGTTCGAATGCCCAGACCCTGACTGTGACCGGTTCGGGATTCGTCAGCACAAGCGTAGTTCAAGTCAACGGCGCCTCTGTGCCGACCACGTACGTAAGCGCCACGCAGCTCACTGCCACGGTGCCAGCCAGTCAATTGGCCAGCGGCGCCGAATTGGCCGTGATTGTGATGAACGGATCGGTGAGCAGCGGAACCGCGACACCGGTCAATCTCGAGGTCGACAACCCGTTGCCCGTGATCTCATCTCTGTCTCCCTCAGCTGAGTTGCTGGGAACAAGCTCTCTGAGTGTCACGGTCACAGGCACTGGATTCGTGCCCACCACGGCGATCGATGTCAACGGCGCCTCCCGAACAACGACCTTTGCCAGCGCTACGCAGGTGAGCGTTGCGTTGACGGCAGCGGATGTCGCCGCGACAGGGAGTCTTTCACTCACCGCAGTGAATGCCAAACCCGGCGGCGGAACCTCGGCATCGACAGCCCTCACCGTGGATAATCCCCCTGTCGGATTGATCCAGCTCAGCCCTTCGGTATTGACCGTCGGCAGTACTGCGCCGGAAGCCGTTACTGTGACCGGCGGCACATTTGTGCCCAACTCGGTCGTGCAGGTCAACGGAAGTGCTCGGGCAACAACCTACGTCAATCCAACGACACTGACGTTTGTGGCGACGATCGCCGACCAGTCCGTTACAGGCCAACTCGCCGTCACGGTCAGCAGTCCGCCGCCAGGGGGTGGAGCATCACCGATCGCAGTTCTCACCATCGCCCCTCCGAGCCAGACACCCGTCCTCACATCCGTAACACCCAACTCGATTGTTGCTGGCTCGCCGGATACCACAATCATCGTTTACGGCACGAGCTTGGTCACAGGCTCCACCGTGCAGTGGAATGGTTCGAATCTCCCTACCAGCCCGTATTTCGCCGGCTCGCTGACTGCGGTTGTCCCTGCCAGCGATCTTGCCACCGTCGGTACCGCAAACGTCACAGTCAACAGCCCGACCGCCAACCCGTCGCTCTCCAACGCGCTCACCATCAACATCACGACTCCTCCAGCGCCCACTCTCGCTCAAATCTATCCGGGCGGCGGCCCCATCGACACAGCCACTGCGATCACCCTCAGCGGAACGGGCTTCACTCCGCTCACTGCCGTAGAAGTCAACGGCGCCACAATACCCTCCGTTTTTGTCGGTTCAACTCAGATCACCTCCACGATTCCTGCTTCGAGCGTGGCGACGCCCGGCAATTTCAACATTTCGGTGACGACGCCGGCTCCCGGCGGTGGCACATCGTCACCGCTCGTCTTTACGGCCTACGTCGCGATTACCAACAACGACATCGTCTACAACCCAATCGACGGTTTGCTCTATGCTTCGGTGCCGGTTTCTGGTGTCGGAAGCGGTGGCAATTCCGTGGTGGGAATCGATCCGGTCACCGGGAACGTGATGCGGCAAATCCAGGTCGGCAGCAATCCCAATAAACTCGCTCTTTCTACCGACGGCACGCAGCTCTTCGTCGGCCTCGACGGTGCTGCATCTGTCGCACAGGTGAACCTGACCACCGGTGCCGTGGTCAATCAGTTCTCGCTGGGCGGAGGACAGGGTGTCTACAATCCACCATCGACCGCCGGCTATCTTGCTGCCGTCCCGGGATCACCCAACTCTGTCGCTGTCGCTATGACGAGCGGCCTTGGGAATGGAGCTGCGGTGTCTATCTTCGACTCCGGCGTTGCCCGCCCCAACACCTCGACAACGGCCGGTGAAGGGCCGCTCAGCTTCGGTTCGTCCTCATCCACTCTTTATTTGGCAAACGGCTCAACGATAGAGCAGCTCACAGTGGGCGCAACCGGCATCACTGCGTCGACTAACCTGGCCTCCCTTTCCGGACAGGTAAGCTCCATCCAGTACGACAACGGACGGCTATATCTTTCGACGGGCCAGGTGCTGAATGCTTCTACAGGAGCCTTGCTCGGCACCTTCTACAGCAGCGGCAACACCGCGGCGAATGGCCCCATCGTTTCTGATTCAACATTGGGCCGCGCGTTCGTCGGGGTAACGAACTACTCCAATGCAGGCCAGGTGTTCTCCTTCGATGAAGGCACATTCAATCAGCTCTCCAGCATTCCGGTAAACGGCGTCGGAACGCAAGGCTATCCAACCAATTTCGCAAAGATCGTCAGGTGGGGACAAACCGGTCTCGCATTAGGCGCGCAATTCAGCGCCTACTCTTCAACCAATGAGCTGTTTATCTTCCAGGGACCGCTCGTAAAGGACATCTCTTCGTCACCCGCCGATCTCTCGATCTCTCTCACTGCCCCAACGGCTGCGACAACGGGGACCCCAATCTCTTTCGTTGCGACAGTCAACAACCAGGGTCCGAACCAAGCCGAAAATGCAACCTTGGCCCTGAGCCTCGATTCTTCCCTCATCGTCAACAGCATCACTCCTACGCAGGGCTCGTGCGGAACCGGCACGCAATTTACGTGCGATCTAGGGAACCTCGCCAAGGCCGCAAGCGCAACGGTGACAGTGAGCGCGACTCCGACAACCGCCACAACTATTGCCGGAACCGCAACGGTCTCGTCCACAAGCTACGATCCCACCACAACGAACAACCAGGCCACCACAAGCACGACGGTTACAGGCTCCTTCTACGGAGCCGTGCCGTCGATCTCCGCGATCTCACCGGATCTCGTCCAGGCTGGATCAGGGGACTTTACTCTTACTGTCGATGGCGTCGGATTCAGTGCAGACTCCGTTGTGAACCTCGGCGCAACCGCATTGACAACAACCTACGTCGGCGCAACCCAGCTCACGGCAGCCGTGCCCGCCGCGCAAATCGCCAACTACGGCTGGGGGGCGATCACCGTCACCAATCCCACGCCGGGTGGCGGCGCTTCACAGGTCGTTCCCTTGACCGTCTACGACCTGGTGAACGTGCCTGCAAATAGCATCCTCTTCGATCCATACTCGCGGCAGATTTACGCGACCATTCCAAGCACGGCCACCAATCTGACTGGCAATTCAGTCGTCACAATCAATCCCGTCACCGGTGCGGTAGGAACTCCCGTCCTCGTCGGCAGTCAGCCAACCGTCATGACCGAGACCTCCGACGGAAACTATCTCTACATCGGCTTAGCAGGGGCCGACAGCCTGGCGCAGTTCAATCTGCAGAGCCAAAGTCTCACCGCCACGATCCCGGTTTCATTCACGCAGTACTCCACCACGAGCGGCGTCGCTCCAACAAGTCTCGCCACAATGCCGGGCACCGACACCACTCTGGCTATCGGCGGCGTCACCAGCGGGTGGGGCCAGTTCGGCATCTTCGACATCTCCGGAAATACCGGCAGTTTCCGCTCCAACCTCTCCGGCATCTACGATGGTGTTAACCCCGTTTTCGCCGATGCGTCACATCTTTATGCGTTCGACAGTCAGACGTCCGGCGCGGAGTTCTACCGGTACTCCGTAAACGCGAGCGGCCTGACCGAAATCGATGGCACAACACTCGACGGCATGGGTGGCTTCCAGGGAGCCATCCAACTCGCAGGCGGGCTGGTTTACGGTGGCGGCGGAGGCATTGCCAATCCTTCCACCACGCCTCCATCACAGGTTGCGACACTTCCCCTGGTTGATTTTTACGAATCGGGAATCAACGGGTATAGTGTGGCTATCGCTCCAGATCCCTCTCTGCAAAGAGAGTTCCTCATGCTCGAAAACACAGCCGGCACCTGGGCCTACGGATTGGTCCGCTACAACCTCACCACCTACACGCCGGAAGCTCTGCTCGATATGCCTCAATCGCTGTCCAGCACCGAGGCAGGCTGGACCATGTACCGCTGGGGTCAGGATGGTTTGGCGTTGCTGTCCTCGGCACAGAGCTTTATACAGAATCCACCAACAGTAGAGGTCATGCTTCTGCGCGGTCCCTTTGTCGCCCCCCAGGAACTACAGACGGAGTCTGCCGCTACTCTGACCTCGAGTTCGGCGCCAACCATCGCCCACGGCTCAGGAAATACAATGCTCACTCTGACCGGATCGAATTTCCTGCCCGGAGTCGCGGTGACATGGAATGGGAGCTACCGCACCACGACAATCGTCGATGCGACACATGTTTCCGTTGCGATCCCGGCCAGCGACCTCGCAAGCGCTGGGACGGCTTCGCTGGTGGCGACAAATCCTGGAGCGCCGGCGTCGAGCGCCCTGCAGATCACAATCAACTAACACCAGGCTTGAGCCGGTCATGCGCCGGCTCAAGCCTGCCCTTCTCTACGACAGCCATACGTGCCGTTTATTTCACAGGAAAATTGCAGAAGATTGTGCCGGCTTGTGAAATAGAGCCGGATCGCCGACGCGCAGGCGAGGGGCTCGTGCGCGGTTCAAAATTCTCGCACACACTCCAGGAATTCTTCGCAAATCCCCGCCGACACCTGTGTCAATCTTCACAATTGTTCCACGTGGAACAATTTCGCGGCGTGGAACAATCTCCGACACGCCACGCGAAGCAATCGCCCAAGAGGTAGCCTTGACGGCCAATCCTCCAAATTGTTCCACGTGGAACATTTTGAAGTAACGTGACCTCTCCACCTCCGCCTCGGGGACAAGTCCTAAAATCAATCCATGCCCGCCCTACTCGACGCAATCGACATCAAGCGCAAAATGTACTTTGAGTTTGAAAACGCTCCCTACTACTGCATGGACGTGGATGTTTCCACTCCTACCGCGCGCGGGGGCCAGACCCTCGTCCGCCTTAAGATGCGCAACCTGCTAACCCGCGCCGTCTTCGACAAGACTTTCAAAGCGGGCGAGAAATTCAAAGAACCGGACCTCGAAACCGTCGAGGCATCGTATCTCTACTCGGATGGCGAAGGCTCGTACTTCCTCGATCAAGCCAGCTTTGAGACCATCACTCTGTCAAAAGAGAAGCTCGGCGGCGCGCTTGATTTTCTGCTCGAAGGCGCCATTATCCAGATCGACAAATTCAACGGCAACCCGATCGGCTTGCAGTTGCCCACGCAGGTCGAGCTAGCTGTCACTTATACAGAGCCGGGCGTTCGCGGCGATACGGTCAGAGGCGACACTACCAAGCCCGCCAAACTCGAGACGGGTCTCGAAATCAAGGTCCCCTTTTTCATCAAGGAAGGGGAAAAGGTGAAGGTTTCAACCGAGACACGCGAGTTTGCAGGAAGAGCCTAGGAGCTGAGTCCTCGAGGCAAACGGGCTGAAGCGCAAGTAGGCGACGTTGGACGAACGATCCGATCGTGAACCGCTGGTGGCTGAATCAACAGAACGTTAACAATGCCCGCTCCGCTCGACCGCTACCATGAACGAAAGCCGCAGCCGTGCGGATTTCCGCCATGAAGCTACTTGAGATAGGCGCGCACCAGGTCGATCAGATCCTCGGCAAGTTCCGGAGCAATCTGCTCCTTGGCTCCGTCCGCAAGGTGGAAGCGAATGTGCGTTTCGAGCACTTCGGCCATCAAGCTGTTGACGCCGCCGCGCACCGCGGCCAGCAGCATCAACTGGTCTCCGCAATCGTCGTCCGACGTCAGCGTCCGTTCTACGGCATCCAACTGTCCACGGAGTTTGCGCACGCGTTGCAGCAGTTTGAGCTTTTCGCGCTCGTGATGAGACATGCAGCCTCTCCTCTTGACAATACCCAATGGGGGTATGCTATATACCCAGTGGGGGTATAGTCAATTATACTTCCCCGATGCCAAGAACTCTGCCGAACGCAGAGTTCTTAAGGACGATTAGAAGCGATATGTCGATATGCTGGCCTCGAGGTCGAAGGCTGTACTCACTCTGCGGGCTCGCCGGGTTCTTGCTTCTTGCGGCTGCATCGTTTGCGTGGTCGCAGGTCTCCACCACTCAGGTTCCCGCCATGGGAATCGATACCGCGGCGGTCGATCCGGCAGCCCAACTCCCGTCCGCGCCCACGCCGCAGGACGCTTTTTCAGCTTTCGCCAATCCTGGTGTGCTGTTCCATGCAATGGGAGTGGGAATCGGGATCGGACAGGAACCGGCTAACTCGGTTCCTGCGGGAGGCGAGCAGCAAGACCCGCCCATCGTCACCATGGCTCCGCATTCGGAAGACGGCATTTATTGGATCTCGGGCCAGGCCAACATCATCTTCCAGGGCCGCCTGCCCTTTCACTCGCTGTATCAGGGAAAGAACAGTTTTCGCAATTCGGCGGAATATAAAACTTCGATGGTCGGCACGCTCTACACCGCGCTGCGCCGGAATCGCTCCATTCGATACAACACCGACTTTATTTTCGATCTCGAAGCGGCCGAGGGGCGTGGCCTGAGCGAAGCGTTTGGGTTGGCTGGATTTACTAATCTCGACGTGGTGCGCAACCCCAACCTGGGCAGAGTGCCTTACCCGGCGCGCTATGGAATCCACCAGGTTATCGGCCTGACCAGCAAAACCACCAGTCAGGAGGCAGGGTTTTTTGCAGTCGCACCCAGCGTGCCTCTGCGCCGCGTCGAATTTCGCATAGGAAAGATGGGCCTCCCCGATTTCTTCGATCTCAATGAAGCAGGCTCCGACAGCCATTTGCAGTTCATGAACTGGACCGTAGACAACAACGGCGCGTGGGACTATGCCGCCGACACGCGCGGCTACACCGTGGGCGCCATGGCCGAATACGACGATAGGATCTGGAGCATCCGCTACGGGATCTTCGCCATGCCGGTGATCGCGAACGGCATCGACATGGACTGGGCCTTTAGCCGCGCCCACGGCCAGAATGGCGAATTCGAGTTGCGGCATAGCTTCATTGCGAAACGGAAGGGGACGCAACGCATTCTCTTCTACGCCAACCGGGCCCACATGGGAACCTACCGCGAGGCTGTGGATGACTTCGTGAGCGGCTCCGACACGGCCAAATATGGCGTCACAGTCCCAACGATTACGCTGCACGAGCACTTTGGTGCGCTCAAGTATGGGCTCGGCTACAACACGGAGCAGGAGTTGACCGAGAATCTGCGCGTCTTTGGCCGCTTCGGCTGGAACGAAGGTCAGCATGAATCCTTCGCCTACACCGAAGTGGATCAAACCGTCCTGGTGGGCGCCGATTATGCTGGAAGCCGCTGGCATCGCCCGGTCGACAAGGTCGGTGTCGCATTTGTATCCAACGCCATCAAAGCCGACCACCAGGAATATCTGAAGCTGGGCGGACTCGGCTTTCTGCTCGGCGATGGCAATCTGAACTATGGCCGCGAAAATATTGTCGAGAGCTACTACAACTGGCATGCCTGGCGCGGCATGTTCTACGCCGTCGATGTGCAGCACATTAATGACCCCGGTTATAACCGTGACCGCGGTCCCACGTGGGTTGGGTCGGTGCGGGCGCACGTGGACTTCTGATAGGTGGAAAGACGGTGCGGACCGTGGCGGCATCCCACTTGCGTGTCATGTGAGAGCTACTCTAAGAAGCTAAAATAGGTAGATTCCCCAGATGCGGAGGTGGCGTGGCCACTTTGGACGGTCGGTGTGTCCTTGTCTATGACATCGGGGGAAGCCATATTTCTGCAGCAGTGTGCGCCGAATCCGACTTCGTTCTGGGTCCGGTTTCAAAAGCTGCTCAGCCCCAATCAATCGACGAGTTTTTCGATGTGTTAGGCCATTTGGCTTCCCAGGTAACTTCTGGCGTGTGCGAGGTTGCGGGCGCAGTACTGGCGATGCCGGGCCCTTTCGACTATCTGGAAGGCGTCAGCTGGATGAAGCACAAGATGCCCTATCTCTACGGCGTGAATGTACGACGCGTGCTCGCCAAACAACTAGGCTGGAAAAATGAGCAGGTGCAGTTCCTTAACGACGCTGCTGCGTTTCTATTCGGCGAAATTGGGGCAGGTGCCGCGCGCGGAGTTTCGCGCACCGTGGGCATCACGCTGGGAACCGGCATCGGCTCGGCATTTGCCATCGACGGACATCTCAAAACGGAAGGCGTCGGCATCCCATACGGCGGCGAAATCTGGAATCTGCCGTTCGAAGACGGAATCGTCGAGGATCTGATCTCCACGCGTTCCATTCAGCAGGGATACAAGGAATACACCGGGCACGAGCGCGAAGTGGCGGAAATCGCGGCAGGCGCAACGCAAGACCCTGCAGCGGCCGAGGTCTTTCAGGAGTTTGGCCGCGATCTGGGGCGGGTATTGCGAATCCTGCTGCACGACTTCGCTCCCGAGGTCGTCGTGATTGGCGGAGGCATCTCGCACGCAGCCGATCTTTTTCTGGCTGCGGCCCATTGTGAACTGCAGGGCGTTGCGCTGCAATTGCGCATTTCCATACTTGGTGACCGGGCCCCTCTTGTGGGCGGAGGGGTGTCCTGGTTCTCGCGCGCGATAAATTCGCCCGAACAACTCGCCCCAGGCATTGCGACAAAGTAAAAACGAATAGAGCACTTGCCGCCTGACGGCATCATTTGTTTATGCGGGTTCTATCGGCATGTGCTATTTTCCGTTGCCTGCCGGCTGGTTCTGCGATTGCGGCTGCGCGGGAAGGGTGTAGATAATCTCGCCGGCCTTGGCATAGTGCAACTTTTCGCGCGCCTCATGCTCAATGGCATTGGCATCGGACTTCAGCCGCTCCACATGGCCGTGCAACCGTGCGTTTTCCTGTTGGAGATCCTGGATCTCCCGGCGAAGTTCATGGTCTTTGACGCGCTGCTGTTGCCAGGCCGAAAGACCGTGCTTCCCATTGACCACGCCCCATCCGAAAAGCAGGATCAACGCGACTGCAACGCAAGTGCCGGCGGGGCGCCAGACAGATTGTGCCGCTTCCAGCGCACGCTCTTGCAGCACGGCAAACTTGATCTCTTCATTGTGTTCCGCGGATTCTGTTCTGCCGTCCGGCATTGGTCCTCGATATTCGTTCAGCAGCCCGTGATGAAAGTCGAAAGGGCCGAAAACCATCCCTCAGCGGCTAAAGCCTCATCTTTATTACAGCAACTCGCGGCACGACTAAAGTCGTGCCCTTTCAAAACCCGACTTTCGCTACAGACTGCTACGCTAAAACAAAATCTTTAGCCGCCGCGCTCAACGATTCCATATCCTGTTCGCTGCGCGCTTCGGTGTAGGCCCGCACCACCGGCTCGGTGCCAGAGAGGCGGTAGCACACCCAAGATCCGTCGCCCAAAATCAGCTTCAGTCCATCGGTGCGCACCACGCCGGCCACTTTGCGTCCGCTCAACTCGGTTGGATCGGTCTTCAATTTTTCAGTGAACGCGGCCATGCGGTCCGAGGTCAAGCGGAAGTTCTCGCGAACGGGGTAGAAGGAACCTACCTCGGCAAATAACTTACGTAACTGCGTGCCCAGGCTTTTCCCGCGGACAGCTACCATCTCCGTCACCAGAAGCCCGGCAATCACGCCGTCCTTCTCGGGAACATGGCCGCGAATCGTCAATCCGGCCGACTCTTCGCCGCCGATCGCGATTTTGTCGGCGATAATCAACTCGCCTATGTACTTGAACCCCACCGGCGTCTCATAGAGGGGGACCTTGTGGTGCTCAGCGAGCGCATTGATCAGGTTGGTGGTGGCAACGCTTTTCGCCACGCCATTTTTCCAACCACGCGTTTCGACAAGGTAATCGAAGAGCAGCGCGACGATGTAGTTGGGCTGGATGAAAGTGCCGTCTTCGTCCACAATGCCGAAGCGGTCCGCATCGCCGTCGGTCGCGATGCCGATCTTCGCGCCAATCTCTTTCATCTTCGCCTTGCAATCGCCGAGCAAGTGATCGTCCGGTTCGGGAGCATGACCGCCGAAGAGCACATCGCGATAATCGTGCACGGTTTCGACGGTCACTCCGGCTTGACGCAGAACGTGGCAACTGTAACCGCGACCTGCGCCCCAGAACGGATCGAAGACTACCTTGATGCCGGACTTCGCGATGGCCTTCAGGTCTACTAGTTCAGCCAGCCGCTTGAGGAATTCAGGCTTCACATCGGTGGTCTCAAAGCCCGCTGTGGGTGGATCCGATTTCGGAATCGCCGCATCGGCCGGCGTCGCGGCAATCGCCGCTTCGATCTGCTTCGTTACTTCGGGCAGTGCGGGTGCGCCGTCATGCGTGGAAAACTTGATGCCATTGTATTCCGGCGGATTGTGCGACGCGGTGAAGTTGATTGCTCCGGAAGTTTTCATCTGGCGCACCGCATACGCGATCGCCGGTGTTGGCGCGGGCTTTGGAATCACAATCGGCGTCACGCCTGCAGCCGCGAGCACTCCGGCTGCCTCGTTGACGAAGCTATCGCCCAGGAAGCGCGGGTCGCGGCCCACCAGCACACGATGCGGTTCGGGTTGCGTCTTGACGTATGCAGCGATGCCTGCAACTGCGAGGCGAATGTTGGCCACGGTAAACTCGTCGGCGACGATTGCCCTCCAACCGGAAGTGCCAAACTTTATGCCTTTGCTCATTGTTTTTCTCCGCGCACCGGGCTCGCCAGCTGCAAGGAACATACTGCAACACCAGAGCGGGGACGGCAAGTTTCAGCGCGACTCCAGTTCAATTTGATGCAGACGAAAACCCCGAATCCGATGGCGGACAACTTACACTGGGCCTGGATGTGATTCATGCCCGATGGTGCTTTGTTGGCCCGCATCGTTCTAACCACTACCGCAAATCTCGAGGAGGCCGAGCGCCTGGCGCGCACTCTCGTGGAGGAGCGGCTGGCCGCGTGCGCTACGCTGGTCCCCACCGTCCGATCCATCTATCGATGGCAAGGCAAGGTCGAGGATTCCACTGAAACGATGCTTCTGATCAAGACCGGCGTCGAACAATTGGCCGCCCTTGAGGAACGACTCTACGCGCTGCACAGCTACGAAACGCCAGAGTTCCTGGTTCTCGGAGTCGACGCAGGCAGTGCGGGATATCTCGACTGGCTCATGGCAAGTTTGAGCAAAGCATAGACGTTGCGCCGATATCCTCCGAACAGTCAAACCGCACTTCGGACCATCTGGTATTCTGACCTTTTGCAGTCATGCATTGGTTAATGATTGCCCTACTTGTTTCGCTTGGTGCGCTTCTGCTCGCAGCGGCGGGAGTGGCACGTCACATCTGGCTTCAGCGCGCGAAACTACGCGAAGCGGGGCTGGCGCAGGCTGCCCGAACCAGCGAAGAAGCAGACGTGGAATCAGAACCGTAAGGGGATCAAATGCAGAGGGAAATTTCTTCGCCGATTGTTCCATCGGCCACCGGGACGGTCGCGCCCTCGTGGCTGCGCTCCGCCGTGCTGGTTTTTGCGGGTAGCCTGGTGCTTGCAACATGCGCTCGTGTTTCAGTGCCCCTGTGGTTCACGCCTGTGCCGCTGTCGCTTCAACCCTTCGGCGTGCTGCTGCTGGGTCTGTTGCTGTCGCCGCGGATGGCAGTTGCAACGCTCATTGCGTATCTTGCCGAGGGCGCGGCTGGTTTGCCCGTCTTCGCTCCATCACCGCTGAGTGGCGTGGCGCACCTGCTTGGGCCGACGGGCGGATACCTGATGGCCTACCCCGCTGCCGGCGCCCTCACCTCAATTCTCTGGCGGCGTACGGGACGCGGATTCTCAACCGCCTTGCTCAGCGCGGGTTTGGGCGATTTGCTGATCCTGGTCTCCGGCGCTGCGTGGCTAGCTGCTCTCGATCACGCAGTTTCGGGTTCAGCGCGGTTCGTGGGAGTCGTGGCGTTTTTGCCTGGGGATGCATTGAAGGTCGTTGCTGCGGCAGGTATCGCGACTGGCTGGCAGCGAGTTCGCCGGCAACGCCAATAACCGCTGCGCGTAGTTTGCTGTATTTCGCCGAAAGGACCTTGGTGTTTCGTGAGCAATGAGCAATCAGCAGTAGTCAGCGCGCAGGCCGTGACCGATATTTCCATCGCGCACAGTCCCGATTCCGACGACGCCTTTATGTTTTACGGCCTCGCGACAAACAAGGTTCGCGTTCCCGGCTATCGCTTCTCGCATACGCTTTCAGACATTGAGACCTTGAATCGGCGCGCACAGGACGAGGCCTTCTTCGACGTCACCGCGATCAGTTTCCATGCGTATCCCTACATACAAAAGGACTACACGCTGATGGGTTGCGGCGGGAGCGTCGGCGAAGGTTACGGGCCGATGGTTGTCTCTAATCGCCCGCTGGCTGCGACCGATCTGGATCGCTTCCGCATCGCCGTTCCGGGCCAACTGACGACCGCTTATCTTGCGCTTAAAATTTTCAACCCCGCGATTGAAACAGAGACCGTCGCTTTCGACCAGATCATTCCCGGAATTCTTTCCGGCAAGTATGAAGCGGGACTCATTATCCATGAAGGGCAGCTGACCTACTCGTCCAGTGGACTCTATCGCGCGCTCGATCTGGGCGCCTGGTGGCGCGAAACCACGGGGCTTGTGCTTCCACTTGGCGGCAATGCGATACGGCGCTCGTTGGGTGCCGAGCAGCACAAGATTATTTCGAAAGCCTTGCGCGACAGCATCCAGCATGCACTCGATCATCGTGAACAGGCGCTCGAGTACGCGATGCAGTTTGCGCGCGATCTCGACTCGACACTGGCGAATCGATTCGTAAGCATGTATGTGAACGATCGCACGCTGGACTACGGTGTAGACGGCCGTGACGCCATTCGCGAACTGCTCGATGTGGGCCACAAGCGCGGCATCATCCCGATCAAGCCGCAGGTAGATTTCGTCGACTAGTTCAGATCGCTAAATTTCTTCTAATTTCTGCCGATGCATCCAATATCTGAGGAATCCTGGATGCTCTCTGAATTCTCACCAAGAATCCTTATCGCTTCCCGCGATGCTGCATTGCTGGCTCACCTGCAACCTTTGCTCGCCGCGACGGGTGCATGCGTGGGGGGTGCGGACTCCGCCAAAGCTGCACTCGCGTCGATGGTGGATCCTCCCTTGCCGATGCTGGCGCTGCTCGATGCGGAATTGCCTCAATCCGAAATTGACCAGTTGATCGCGGCGGTGCATGCGGCAACAGGTACCCACACCTATCCGATTGTCCTGCTCTCGGACACTGTTCGCGAGGAATGGCATCTCCGCCTCGCCGAAGGTGTTCTCGACGATATCATTCCCCGCGCCGTAACTAATCCGCATTGGCGTCTTCGTCTCGATTCTGTGCTTCGTGGGTGCAACCGGTGGCGCGAATTCGATCATCTGCGTGCAACGTCACAATTGAACGAGCAAGTAGACGCGCTCACCGGTCTATATAACCGCTCGACACTGCTCTCGACGTTGTTTCGCGAGACTGACCGGGTGCAGCGGCTCCAAACATCACTCAGTCTGGTCCTCTTTGAAGTCGACGATTTCGATCATTGGAGATCGCGATTGTCGGCCAAGCCGTGCGATGATCTGCTGCGCGCAATCGTTGAGCGATGCACCCGTCTACTGCGGAGCTACGACACTTTTGGGCGAACCGGCGATCACGAATTCCTGCTGATTTTGCCAGGTTGCAGCTCAGTCAATGCCACTATGCTAGCCGAACGCGTGCGCATGGATGTCTTTGCGTATCCGATTCCATCGTATGGAGAATCGCTCCGGCTGTCGGCGTGCTTTGGCATTGCTTCAAGCCAAGGCCGCTCGCCCACTGTGGTCATGCGCGAAGCTGAAATGGCATTGCACAGAGCGCAGGAAGCCGGACCGGAATCGATTCAGTGTTTCGTCGGCAGACCGGACGCGCAAATGGATCCGATCGGCTTCCTGTCATAAGACCTGACACACTGATTTGTGTGCCGCAGATTGAACGAAGATTAGCGCACCGTCAATTTGCAGCCATTTCCTCCAGAGCAGTTGAATGGTCGGCGGCAAACAGGAACTCCTGAAACACATCGTTCGAAACCATGCGTCCACGCGCGGTGAGGCGCACCGTTTTCCCGTCTGAAACTACGAGGCCGAACTCAACCAGGTGCTCTACCACTTCGAGAGCACGTAATATTCCACCGCCGCCAAATTCGCGCTTGTGGGCAGCTAGCTGCACGCCACGATTCAGCCGCAATCCCAGGAACCATGCTTCTTCCTGCTGCCGCTCGGGCGAGAGCCACGCGATCTCTGCTGGCTGCGGACCAGAGAGATAGTCCTTCAGGTCTTCTACCGACTTTGATCGCAAGATGTACCGCAATTCGCTTTTTCGCGCCGGCTTGGATGTCGCATCCTTGGCGCGCAAAGCCGAAGAAGCGTCCAGGCCGAGTCCCAGGTACGGCCTCCGCTCCCAATAGCGAAGGTTGTGTTGGGACTGGAAATCGTTCCTCGCGAAGTTTGAAATTTCATATTGCAGCAAACCCGCCTTCTCTAGCTTTTCAATCGCTGTCTCGTACATCTGCGCGATCTCGTCGTCGGCAGGAACCAGTTCGGCGTGGTAACGCTTCCCATTACCCAGCAACTCCCGGCCCAGGCGCGAATCCTCATCCACTTCGAGCATGTAGACGCTGGCATGGGGCACCCCGGTTTCGATCAGCACAGACAGAGACTCATTCCATGAGGCGAAAGTCTGGCCAGCGAGACCGGCGATGAGGTCAATGTTCAGGTTTGCAATTCCCGCCGCGCGTAATCGCCGCAGGTCGTCGAGAACCATTTGCCGGTTATGCAGACGCCCACTGACCTGCGCCTCGCGATCCACAAAGCTCTGCACCCCGAGGCTCACGCGGTTCACACCAGCACACACCAACGCGCCGATGGTCTCGTCAGGAAGCTGACCGGGGGCGCATTCGACCGTTATCTCAGTGGTATTCTCAATTTCGAATTCGGCTCGAATCGCGGCGAAGAGCTGGGCGATCAGCTCCGGCTCCAGCAGGCTCGGCGTTCCCCCGCCTAGATATACCGTGTCGACGGTCCGTGGTAGTTCTACACCCATCTCCGCTGCCCATGTGTCCGCACGCTTCAGGTCTTCGAGCAGCCGCTCGATATAGTGCGCGTGCTCGCTGGCCGGATAAACCCCAGAGGCGAAGTTGCAGTAGGTGCACTTGGAGCGGCAAAAAGGAATCGAAATATAAAGACCGAGTTTGTCGCTTTTTACGACAGCCATACATGAATTCTTTCACGAGAACGGCAGCAACGCGCTCTCCCGCCTGGGGCGCGTGCCAGAATGAAAGCAGGAGACCCCGGGTGAAAGCGTGGCCAATTCTGGGCATTCTCATTATCCAGGCAGTTCTTTGTCTTGCGCATTGGTTCCTTTATTTCACCTGGACCGCGTTCTGGTGGCCGCTGAGTCCTGCGGCGACTATCGCCCTGAAGTCCGCCCTCATTGGACTTTCAATCATCTTCATCGTCGGTGCATTGCTCGGTTTCCGTTTTACGAACTGGCTTGTCGCGTTTATTTACCAGATTGCCGCCGTCTGGCTCGGCCTGCTTAACTTTTTCTTTTGCGCGGCGGTGCTTGCCTGGATCATCGACTTTGCGCTCCGCGTCGTGTTGCCGGGCAACGACCATCTTCGAGCACGGCCTGCGATTGCGGGCGTTCTCTTCATTGGGGCGATTTTTACCGGCATCTACGGAATTGTGAATGCGCGCATGGTTCGAATTCGCCGCGCGCCTGTAAAGCTGGAGAAATTGCCCGAGTCGTGGCGGGGTAGAACTGCGCTGGTGATGAGCGATTTGCACCTGGGAAACATCAACGGTGTCCGATTTGCCCGCCGCATCACCACAATCGCAAAACGGCTCAACCCCGATGTGATTTTCATCCCCGGCGACCTCTTCGATGGCACCAAAGCTGGCCCGGAGAAAATTGCGGCACCCTTGTTCGAATTGGCACCGCCCTTCGGCGTTTTCTTCGTGTCGGGCAATCACGAGGAGTTCGGCGGCTCCACGCACTATGCTGAGTCGCTAAAGCACGCCGGATTTCATGTGCTCGACAACGAGCGGGTCACCATCGATGATTTGCAGGTCGTCGGCATTCCGTACGAGATTTCGAATTACCCCCTCCGGCTCCGTCACTTTCTCTTGAGCCTTCATCTGAACGATGGCGGCGCCGCCATCCTGCTGCAGCATGTTCCGACCCGACTGCCAATCGTGGAACAGGCAGGCGTGAGTCTTCAGTTGAGTGGCCACACGCATGGTGGGCAGGTCTTCCCTTTCTCCTGGATCACCCGCCGCGCGTTCGGAAAATTCACTTATGGGCTGCAGCGTTTCGGATCGTTGCAGGTGCTCACCTCGAGCGGCGCAGGCACGTGGGGACCTCCGATGCGCGTGGGAACGCATCCCGAAGTCGTCTTGCTCACCTTCGAGTAGAAGTGTTCTGATAGTCCTTCCGATTTTTGGGAATCGACTTTTGATTCGAAAGAGGACGGTCTATGCAGGCATTACGCAAGTGCTTTCTTCTACTCATCGTCATCGCAGCTCTCGCGGCCGTTCCCACAGCTCGCACACAGCAGGCCAGCCACGCTTCAACCGCTTCCGCTCCTGATCTCGATTTTCCCACCGTGCTCTACGGCGCGGCCTACTACAACGAATACATGCCCGGCGATCAAGCTGCGCGGCTCGATAAAGACGTCACACTGATGAAGGCTGCGGGATTGAATGTCGTGCGCATGGGCGAGTCCACATGGAGTTTGTGGGAGCCGGAAGACGGCCAATTCGAATACGCGTGGATGGACCACATCGTCGATGCGATGGGAAGGGCCGGCATCAAAGTCATACTGGGAACGCCGACTTATTCCATCCCTGCGTGGATGGCCCACCAGCATCCGGAGATTTTTGCTGAGCGGATTCCGCCAGGCATGTTTGGCGGCAAGCCTGTGCCGAGTGTCTACGGCCTTCGCCAGAACATGGACACCGATTCCCCCGCATACCGTTTCTACGCCGAGCGCCTGATTCGGCGTATCGTCGCGCATTACAAGGACAATCCAACGGTAATTGGCTGGCAACTCGACAACGAAACATCGAGCTACGATGCGGCCAATCCCGACGTCTTTATCGGGTTCCAGCACTATCTCGAAAAGAAATTCGGCACGCCTGAGGCTCTGAGCAAGGCATGGTTCCTGAACTATTGGGGTGAAAATCTGCACACGTGGGAAGACCTGCCCAGACGCGATGGAACCATCTCAACCGGGTACAAACTGGAGTGGTCGCGTTGGAGCCAGATGCGCGTCACTGATTTCCTGCATTGGCAGGCGGCTCTGGTGCGCGAGTGCGCAGGAGCGCGGCAATTTATCACCACCGATTACGGCGGCATGATGAGGCGCGACGTGAATGAAGGGGCGGTCGCCGAAGCGCTCGACATCGTGGCGGACAACATTTATCACGGCACGCAGGACCACTACGATGGATCCTTTCAGGCTCTGCAGAGCGACTTTTCGCGTTCGCTGAAGCATGGAAATTTTCTAGTGACGGAAACAAATGCGCAAACGATCGGGTGGACCTCGCAGAGTCAGTATCCGCCCTACGATGGGCAGCTGCGCGAGGATGTCTACACGTATCTGGCGAGCGGCGCGAACATGGTGGAGTATTGGCACTGGGCATCGATCGCGGCGAATCAGGAAACCTACTGGAAGGGGATACTGTCGCACGACCTCGAGCCGAATCGCGAGTATGCCGAAATGAGCCGCACGGCACACGAGTTGGAAAAAATCGGCACCCACTTGGTGGGTCTGAAGGTTCACAATGATGTCGCGATTCTATGGAGCCGGGATTCGGCAAACGCAATTAGCTTTATGCCATACGGCGGCGGCGTGCCGGCCAGGAGTTGGACCGGCGAGCCCGATGGGTATGTGTCGCTGGTGCAACAAATGCACAAGGCGCTCTACGACCTGAATGTCGGCTCGGATTTTGTCTTCCCCGAGACGCAGGATTTTTCCGCCTACAAATTGCTTATAGTGCCCGCGCTTTATATCGCCGATGACGCGCTATTGCAACGGATCTCCGATTATGTAAAAAATGGCGGGCATGTGGTGATGACTTTCAAGAGCGGGTTCGCCAACGAAAATTCAGCCGTGCGCTGGGTGCGCGCGCCTGGTCCACTCCGCGAGGCCGTGGGCTTGAGCTATCAGGAATTTTCAAACCTCGAACATCCACTCACTTTGAAAGACGATCCGTTTCACGTCGGGGATGCCAACAAGGTCGAGTACTGGGCTGAATTTCTGATGCCCGAAAATGCGAAACCCCTAGCATATTATGACCATCCCTTTTTCGGGAAGTGGCCTGCGATTACAGAGAATCAATTCGGCTCCGGCACGCTGCTTTACGAAGGAACCTATCTCTCCGATGCGTTGCAAACAGCAATCCTGAAGCGGGCGGTCGGCGAGGCCGCGCTCACAAGCAGCGATGAGCAGCTTCCAGAGCGCCTTCATGTGCAGCACGGTATCAATCGCACGGGCAAGCGTGTGCATTACTACTTCAATTACTCGGCCAGCCCCCTCAAGTTCAGCTATGCGTACGGGGACGGCACCGATCTACTGGATGGAAAGGCCGCTGTGCACGGACAGGAAATGGAGGTTGGGGCGTGGGACCTGGCCATTGTGGAGGAGAGCTAGATTCTCCTCCGGACTGATAGGATGATCTGTCCTAAAAAAACGTTTGAGTGAGGTTTTCAATGAAGCAGACTTTTTGCAGCGCCCGTAGTGGGATCGCGGCGCTCCTGCTCCTTTTGCTCGTGCACATGGGTCGTCACAGTAACGCACAACGCCCCCAACAGCCAGCGCCGCCCACTGGTCCGTGGATGAACGCGAGTCTCTCGCCCGAGGAACGCGCAGACCTTGTGCTGAAGGAGATGACGCTGGACGAGAAAGTCGCGCTGCTCCACGGGGTCGGCATGCCCACCGACGAGCCAGTCACGCCGGAGAATGCGCCTTCGAATCGCGGTGTTGGCTATGCAGTTGGCGTGCCACGGCTAGGGATTCCGGGCATCGATATGAGCGACGCGGCCTATGGTGTGCGTTCCAGCGGCGTCAACGGACGCTACTCCACCGCATTGCCGGCGAACGTGGCGGCTGCGGCGAGTTGGGACCCAGATGCGGCGTTTGAATTCGGGGCGCTGATTGGTCGCGAATTGCGCGCGCAGGGCTTCAACATGTCGCTTGGCGGCGGGACTAATCTCACGCGCGACCCACGCAACGGGCGCACATTTGAGTATTTGGGTGAAGACCCGGTGCTGGCGGGAACGCTGGTGGCAAAGTTAATCGAAGGTACGCAATCAGCCCACGTGATCGGGGATATCAAGCACTATGCGCTGAATGACCAGGAGAGCGGACGGAATTCGGTCAACATCACCATCAGCAAGCGGGCTGCGCGCGAAAGCGACCTGCTCGCGTTTGAGATTGGCGTTACCAAGGGTCATCCTGCTGCCGTGATGTGCTCGTATAACCGTGTCAACGGCGACTTCGCCTGCGAGAACCAATGGCTGCTGAACGATGTTCTGAAGAAGGCTTGGAAGTTTCCGGGATTCGTTTTGTCGGACTGGGGCGGCACGCATAGCGCGGAAAAAGCATCCGCCGCTGGGCTCGACAATGAGGAACCTGGCGACTTCTTCTTCAGTGCCAAATTCAAATCGGGCGTGCAGGCGGGCACTATTCCAACCGCCGAATTGGACGAGCATGTGCACCGTATCCTGCGCTCAATGTTTGCCGCCGGTGTCATCGATTATCCGCGCCAGCGCAGCGTGATCGATCCTTTTGCGGGATTCGAGACTTCGCGCAGAATCGAAGAGGGTGGCATTGTGCTGTTGAAGAATGAGCGCGCCGTGTTGCCTTTGAATGCTGCCAGGCTACGCAGCATTGCGGTTATTGGCTCGCATGCGGATGTGGGAATGATCTCTGGCGGCGGCTCGGCGCAGGTTGACCCGATCGGTGGTAACGCGATTGATCCTCCGGGAAAAGGGGCGACGCATTGGCAGGAGGAGATTTGGTTTCCCACTTCGCCATTGAAGGCGATTCAGGCGCGGGCTCCAAAAGCAACGGTCAAATACGATCCTGGCACCGACCCGGCGGCAGCAGCGGCGGCGGCGAAGGGCGCGGATGTGGCCGTCGTGTTTGCTTACATGTGGGCAAGCGAAGGAATGGACCTGAAGAGCCTTACGTTACCGCACGATCAGGACGCGGTAATCGCAGCGGTGGCTGCGGCCAATCCCCACACGATCGTGGTGCTCGAAACTGGGAACCCGGTGACGATGCCCTGGGTAAGTGCGCCCGCGGCAATCCTCGAAGCTTGGTTCGCCGGCAGCGACGGCGCCAACGCGGTTGGCAATGTGCTCTTCGGATCGGTGAACCCCAGTGGCAAACTGCCCAACACTTTTCCGAAGAGTGACGCCGATCTGCCGCACCCCACGCTGACCATGCCGCCCCCCGAGTCGGATCACTTTAACGGACCGGCTTCGCCTGAGCAGTGGGCCAAAGGATTGCCGCCGTTCCAGGTCACCTACGACGAAGGCGCGAAGGTGGGCTACAAGTGGTATGACGCAGAAAAGAAGCCGGTGCTTTTCCCGTTTGGTTTCGGACTTTCCTACACCACGTATCGCTACTCGGGTCTTCAGGTCACGCCAGGCGACACGGTGAAGGCTACGTTCACAGTGACGAACACGGGCGTACGGGAAGGATCGGAGATTGCCGAGGTTTACGCGATGCTTCCGGACGCTGCCGGTGAGCCCTTCAAGCGCCTGGTCGGCTTCACGAAGATCAAACTCGACGCGAAGGCGAAACAGACTGTGACCGTCGACATCGATCCGAAGTATTTGTCGATTTTCGAGGAAGCGAAGGATGGATGGACGCTGGTTTCGGGCGATTACACCATCCTGGTTGGCGGCTCATCACAGGATTTGCCGCTGAAGGCGGTCGTGAGTTTGAAGTAGACCTATCTGAAATTGACCGGCGAAAACAGCTCGGCTTCGCCGGTCAATTTCTGCAAGACTTATTCAGCCTCCGGGGGCACCTGCTCCAGCAGACGCTTCCATATCTTCTGGTTTCTGCGGAAGCTTCGTTTCAGGTCTTCGAGGATGCGCTCGAAATCCGAATTCGTCCGCAGATTGTTCCACGCCGGATTCTTCTGGAACCACGGATAGTTCTCGTTGCCGAGATAGATTGCGCGGCGCAGCCAATGCAGCGCCTCACTGGAGTCGCCCTCAACGGCAAAGTAGGTCGCCAGCCGGTAGGCCATCTCGCTGTCGGCTTCGGCGGCAGCCAGCGTATCGTCCTTCAGCAGCGCCGCAGCGCGAGCACGATCGCCTGCATGCACGTAACACAGCGCGAGTGTTGGTACGGCGATGCGCATGAGTTCGTCGTCGCGGATCACTCCCTCGAGGATTTCAATCGCTTCGGTCAGGTGTCCTGTGCGCATTTGCTGGTATCCCGCTGAAGTGCGCAACAACGGATGGCGCGGCTCGAGAGCCAGGCCCTTCTCCAATTCATCGCCGGCCAGCTCAATTTGGTTCTGATAGTGATACACACGCGCACGGTGGTTGTAGAGAATTGCCGCATTCGCCGGGTTCAGTTTGAAAGCCCGGCTGAACTGTTGCAGTGCTTCGTCGTACATGCCGTCGCCGCGTAGCGCGAGGCCCGCCACCATGTGAACATTCCAGTCGTTCGGGCCCGAGGTGAGCAGGTTGGCGATTCCGTGCCGTGCCGATTCCTTTTCGCCGCGCGAGAGCAGCATATAAATGCGGTAGAGATTGGCCTCGGTCGCCGCTGGATCGAGGCGCAACGCCTCGTCGAGTGCGCGCCGTGCGTGCATCACGTGAATCTGCCCGCCAAAACCGTGGCGCACGTATTGCAACTCAGCAATGCCAAGGCCGCTCCACGCGGCCGCAAACCTGGGATCCTTCTCGGTGACGCTCGTGAACAATGCGCAGGCTCGGTCAAGATCTGCTCGCGCGCCGGTTCGGACCATGAACGAGCTTAGCAGCGCGCGCGCTTGCAGGTACTCCTCACTCACCGGGCCAGTCAGCGACGCGTCGCGGGCCACCGCCCGTGGCGCTTCTGCATTGGCGGATTGAATTCTGTCGGCGCCGCTCAACCCATGCAACGCAGCAAAAACTTCGTTCGAAATCTCGGTCTGCACCGCGATCAGGTCCAGCGAAGCCACTTGGATTGCTCCGCCCGCCCGCACGCTCTGCGAAGCCACATCGAGCAGTTGCCAATTCAGATCAAAGCCAAGTTCCGAGCGAACAAAACTGCCCGCAAGAACGAACGAGACCAGCAATCGCTGGCCGACAGAAAGAGGATCCATTTGCGCAATGGGCAGCGACATCAGCGTGCTCGATGGGCGCACAATGAGAGTGGGAATGCGCGCCAAGCGCGCGGCAATCGCATCGGCCAGCGCGTATCCATAGAGCGGGGCTACGTCAGTTGCTCCGAGATTTGTAAACGGCAGCACGACGAGGGAATTCTGCGCGGCGCGCTCGCTCGCTGATTCACGGAATCGTTCGGCCAACATGGAGAGAATGCCCGTATTGCGTTTCTCGGCCTCCGCGCCGGTCGTGGGCAAAATGGCCGCTGCGTCGCCGGGGATAATTCCGGTCTCGATCTGCAGCGCTTTCATGATCGTCTTCAGTGCCTCGCGCACTTCGGCAGCCGTGTTATAGCGCGCGCCGGGATTCTTTTCGAGACAGGTTGCGATGACGCTCTTCAATTCGGTCGGAATTGTGGGATCGATTTCGCTGAGATCGGTCGGGTTGGAGAATTGAATGGCGCGGATGGCCTGAAAATCTTCGGCATCAGGCCGCGCAAACGGATGGCGACCGCTCGCGAGCTCGTACAAGATCACGCCCAGCGCCCACACATCCGACTGCACACTCGATTGGCCGGTGACAAATTGCTCTGGCGACATATAACGGATGGTGCCGCCGCGCGCGGTGTAGGTTGCGGCCATGGAAGCATCTTTTGCCAACGCGGGCTTGCTCGGGTCGAAGCCGGATTCCTCCGGCTCGAGCCGTCGCGCCAGGCCGAAGTCAAGTATCTTGACGAGACCGCCTTCGGTCAGCATTACGTTTTGCGGTTTCAGGTCGCGATGAAAGATGCCGAGGGCGTGGGCAGCCTGCAGACCGTCGGCGATCTGGATGCCGACCGACAGCAGCAATTGCGGAGTGGCCATGCCATGCTCTATCAGCTGATCGAGCGACTGGCCCGGCACATACTGCATGGCAATGTAGCCCTCGTCGCCAGCCTCGCCCACTTCGTAAATAGCGCAGACGTTGGGGTGCTCGATCGCGGATGCGAGCCGCGCCTCGCGCAGCACCGTAGAGCGCATTTGCTGCGCCGAGAGCAAACCGGCTCGCAGAATCTTGAGCACGACAGGGCGCTGCAGCAACGTATCGTTGGCCAGATACACAACGCCGCTGCCTCCAGCGCCAAGCTTGCGGACGATTTCGTAATGCTCAATGGTCTTTGGCTTCATCGCTCTCTTTCAGTGTAACGACGAAGCCGCAAAGATGAGAGTTATACCGCACTATGAGAGCAGCGTGTTGCGATCAGTGCCCGCGCCGAACCTCGCCGTCTTCAAGCGCCGGCGGCTCTTTCGCAAGGCTCTGTTGTCCGCGGCGGCCCAGCAGAAACATGGTCAAACCGAAAGCGAGCAGCACCAATCCCCACCACAGGTTGGCATTGATGCCGAGACTTTTTGCATAGAGTGCGACATTGTCCCTGGTGGCGAAGCCGAAGACAGTGAGGATCAGGCCGGTGAATGTGAACATCAGGCCCATGGGGATGCGTAGATCGAGACTCATCGTATCTTGTCCTTTCTGCAGTTCCTTGTCGCTTTGCTGTCCATCTGCATTGCCGCTCCTGATGCTCAGGCGAAAAAGATGTTCAGCGCAATGGCGCAAACGAGAATTGCAACGGCCAAGGCTTCGGGGCTCTTCCACCACCGATCGTGCGCGCGTGGCGGTTTCGGCGTTAGCGAGTGAACCAGCCCAACTAACTCCGACTCTGGGTGTGGCTTCGTGAACAAACTCACAATTACAGTCACAATGAAATTGGTGCTGAAGGCGAAGATGGCTCCCCAGAAATTCTGCGCCATGTCACTGGGATAGTGATGCACCACCGTAATCCATCCACCATGAATTCCGGTATGCGCCTCGATGGGTAGCGTCAATCCGTGATGCAGCATTGCCGCAGCCGTACCTGAAATCAAACCTGCAAAAGCGCCGTGGCCAGTTGCCCTCTTCCAGAACATGCCCAGCAAGAACGTCGCAAACAACGGCGCATTCACAAATGAGAAGACCAGTTGCAGCGTATCCATGATGTTGTTGAAATTGATTGCGGCATAGGCGGTCGCGATCGACAGCAGAATGCCTCCCACGGTTGCCCATCGACCTACCGCCATGTAATGCCTGTCGCTGCCGCCCTTGTGAATGTAGGACTGGTAGAGATCGTAGGTAAACACGGTGTTGAATGCGGTCACGTTGCCGGCCATGCCGCTCATGAAGCTGGCCAGCAGCGCGGTCAGGCCAAGTCCCAGAATGCCTGTCGGAAAATAGTGCAGCAGCATGTTTGGCGTGGCCATGTCGTAGTCGAGCAGCGGCTGGCCGCTGGCATCGAGCATCGCTTCCCCCGTTACCGGATTGATTTTTGCCGGAACCAATCCCCTGCCCTCTTCCACTTGTTTGGAGACCACATTCGTCTCGTGGTAGATCACGCCGTTCTCGGTGTGAACCGCCGTGGTGGAATGAGGCGTGGGTAGCCCGATTGCCAGCAGTCCGGGAAGAATCACGAGGAACGGAAAAAACATTTTTGGAACGGCGGCGATCAAAGGAACGCGCCGCGCCGACTCCATGTTCTTCGAGGCCATCGCAGTTTGAATCACAAGAAAGTCCGTGCACCAGTATCCCGACCCAAGCACGAACCCCAGGCCCATGCCTAACCCGACGATCTCGATGCCCATCGGGTTGGTGTTCGAATGCATTACGCCTTTCCACTCGTGCATGTAGGCCACGGGCACCGATGCCTTCAGTCCTGCCCACCCGCCGATATTCTTCAAGCCCAGCAGCACCAAAGGTAGAAACCCGGCGATGATAAGAAAAAATTGCAACACTTCGTTGTAGATTGCGCTGGTAAGGCCGCCGAGAAAAATATAGAGAAGAACAATCACCGCCGATAGCACGATCGAAAATGTGAAGATGCCTCCCGGCGCCCAGCCCAGCGCGCTGAATAGTCCATCGAACACATGCAGCGCCTGAATCAGCCGCGCCATGGCATACATTGAGATGCCGGAACTGAAGACGGTCATCACCGCGAACGAACAGGCATTGAGCGCACGGGTTTTTTCGTCGAAGCGCAGGCGCAAAAACTCGGGCACCGAGCGAGCTTTCGAGCCGTAGTAGAAAGGCATCATAAAGATGCCCACGAAGATCATGGCGGGAATGGCACCGATGCCGTAAAAGTGCGCGGTCTCGAGACCATACTTGGCACCCGACGCGCCCATGCCGATCACTTCTTGCGCGCCAAGATTCGCGCTGATGAAAGCCAGTCCGCAGATCCACGCAGGCAGCGCCCGGCCGGCCTGAAAGAAATCCTTGCTCGTCTTCATGTAGCGCTTGAGGGCAAAACCGATGCCCAGCACAAAGACGAAATACAACAGCATGATCAGCCAATCGACCGACGTGAGTTTCAAGACTGCTCCTTGACCAGCCGCGGTTTCCGGGCCAGGCGGCTGAAAAGCCGCTACCCGTTAGACGGGAGCGAGGCTGGGATTACGGAATCCAATGTTCCAATGTACGAAGGGGGACGGAGGGCCGTCCACTAGTTTTTGTAAATGTTTTCAGGCACTTCGCGTAGCGGGACTTTGGACGAAGGAACAGTTACACTAAGAGCGCATGATTCCTACCCTCGCATGGACCCCGGAAGGCGTCCGTTTCATCGATCAAACCAAGCTTCCGCTCGAAGAGAGCTACGTTCTCGCGACGACTTATGAGCAGGTGGCAGACGTCATTGTCACCATGGTTGTGCGCGGCGCTCCGGCTCTCGGCGTATCCGCGGCTTACGGCATCGCGCTGGGTGCTCAGCAAGCCCGCGCTCGGACTGCCGATGAGTTCGCACCGGAATTTGAGGCAATTTGCGCGAAGCTCGCAGGCACGCGGCCCACGGCGGTGAATCTGTTTTGGGCCATCGACCGGATGAAGCGGCTCTTTCTGAAGCTCCGCGCTTCTGGCGCATCGATGGGAGAGGCGAAAGAACGAATCCTCGCCGAAGCGCACGCCATTTACGAGGAAGACATCGCTGCGTGCAAGACCATGGGTGCATTCGGCGGTGCACTGCTGCCCGAAGAAGGCGGCGTGTTAACCCACTGCAACGCAGGCGCACTCGCCACCTGCGGGTATGGGACTGCACTGGGCGTCATCCGTTCGGCCGTCGAGCAGGGCAAGCGCATTCACGTTTATGCGGACGAGACACGGCCATTCCTGCAAGGCGCGCGGCTCACGGCGTGGGAGCTGATGGCCGATGGAATTCCGACAACCGTGATCTGCGACAACATGGCTGCCAGCCTGATGCGTGCTGGCCACATTCAGGCTGTTGTGGTGGGTGCGGACCGCATCGCCGCCAATGGCGATTTCGCCAACAAAATCGGCACCTACAACGTGGCCATTCTTGCCAAAGAGCACGGCATCCCGTTCTATTGCGCAGCGCCCTGGTCCACGATCGACACAGCCACACCCACCGGCGACGCGATCCCCATTGAGGAACGCAGTCCGGTGGAGGTCACGCACCACGGCGGCAAACAGCTCACCCCGCACGGCGTGGGCATTTGCAATCCGGCCTTTGACGTGACACCGGCAAAGTATGTCACCGCCATCATTACCGAGCGCGGTGTGCTGCGCGCGCCCTACGCCGAGTCGCTCAAAGAAATGGAACTCGTTGCAGAGTAAGCCGAGGCACAACGGTCTACAGTAAGGAATTGTGCGGCCTCGCTTCGCATTCGTTCATCTTCGGCAAAAGTCGCTCGTGCGCGGCATCGTGCTGTCTCTGGGTGCATTCGTTGCGAGCTTGCTGCTGGCGGGGTTTCCGCACATTGAGAATCTTCGTGGCTCGCACTGGCAGCTCGCCGCGCTCTTCGCAGCCGCGTGGGGCACGGGAGAGATCGCGCGCTGCCTTCAGCGCAAATGGAGTCTGTACCACGGCGGCGTTCTCCTATTGCTTTACGCGGATCTCATGATCCTGGCGATGATTGTATTTTTGGTGGCCTATCCGTGAGGCGGAATGCCACGCCACCTATCTTTTCGGATGCCTGCCCCTCCCGATGACCTGTAGCATGGCTGTACACAGGACGCGCTGGCGAGAAAACTCCAGTTGCATTTTGGTTGTGGTTCAATTGATAAATCAATTGCTGGAGGAAGAGATGTTCAAGGGCTTTCGTGACTTCATTCTTCGCGGAAACGTGGTGGACCTTGCGGTGGCCGTTATTCTCGGCGCTGCTTTCAATGGCATCGTGACTTCGCTGGTCGGCGATGTCCTGAATCCTTTGATCGCCGCGACGCTCGGCAAGCCCGACTTCAGCAGCGTGGTTCTTCACGTGGGCGGCGGAGCGATCAAAGTCGGCAACTTCTTCAACGCGGCGATCTCTTTTCTCATTGTGGCCGGCGTGGTCTATTTCGCCATCGTGCTGCCGATGAATGCGCTGCTTGCCCGCTTGAGAAAACCCGATGCGCCTCCGCCCGCGCCGGAGACGAAGATTTGTCCCGAATGCCTGACTGCGATTCCAATGGCGGCAAAGCGCTGCGCGAGCTGCACCCAGCTTGTGGAGTAAAACCAGCCGGATATTGGCGTGTTCCCGCTAGTCCAACTCACGCAGCGGGCGCGAAAACGCAAAGAATCCGATGAAGAGCATCCCCGCCAGTGCGGCCATCCCAGCGAGGGCATGCCCTGTGGGAATATGCCGCGAAAGTTCGCCGGCGAGCAAAGCGCCGAGCGGCGGCAGCCCCAGGAAGCTTGTCGCGTAAATACTCATCACGCGCCCGCGCATTTCGTCGGAAGACAGGTGTTGAATGGATACATTGAAGCAGGAGATCATGGTGATGCCGCAGTAGCCCTCGACAAATGCCAGGCACTCCGACAACGCAAAGCTGTGCGATTCGCTGAATCCAATGATCGCCAAGAAGAAGATCACTCCGGTAAGGGTCAACACGCGTCCCCGGTGGCGGATCATTCCGGCAATCGCGATCGTCATCGCGCCGAGCACAGCGCCGAATCCGGAAGCCGCAAGCAGCCATCCGAGACCGCTCTCGCCCGCGTTCAACTGTACCTTGGCAAAGTACGGAATGAAGGTGAGAAATGGAATGCCGAACAAGCTCGCGGCCACGGTCATCCATATCAGCACCAGCATCTGCTTGTTCTCGTGAAGATAAGCAAATCCACCACGCAGGCTCGACCACATGCTTTCGTGCCGTGCCGGTTTTTCGTCCGGATACTCAAGGCGCGTCAGCGCCCAGAGCATGGCAAGAAAACTCACGCCGTTCAGAAAAAAGTTGCCTGCCACACCGAAGATGGCCATGGCATAGCCGCCCAGGGTTGGCCCGAGAATGCGCGACATGTTGAACTGCGCCGAGTTCAGTGCGATGGCATTGGTCAGGTCCTCGCGCTTCACCAGCCGCGGCACCATGGCCTGATAACTGGGCGCATTCATCGACATGGCAACACCGTTGAGAAAGGCAATGGCCGCGACTTCCCAGACGGTGATCACTTTGAACCACGCGAGGGCCGCCAGCAGAAACGCCAGCATCATCATGACGGTCTGCGTCACCAGCAGCAGACGCCGCTTGTCGACGCGGTCGGCAATCACCCCGCCGAAGAGCGTGAAGATCAGAAATGGAATCGACCCCGCAAATCCGACTACTCCAAGCCAAAAGGCCGAGTTGGTCAGCAGAAGAACGAGCCAGCCCTGCGCGACATTCTGCATCCAGGTGCCGATGTTGGAGAGGAAGTTGCCGCTCCAGAAGAGCCGGAAATTTGGATTGCGCAGGGCGCGCGCCATCTGCGGGAAGCGCGTGACCTGCTCGCCCGACGACTCCATGGCACCGAGTGCAGATTCCTGCTGCACGGTACGCATCCATTCATCGTTCGGCCTCCGCTCTTCGCCCAGAAAACGACCCCCACTTTCCTAGTGTAAGCTGAGGAGAATTGCGACGGAGCCTTTCGCGTTCGTCCTTTGAAAATCCCCACAGCATCGCAATCACTCGACCAAGGGCCAATAGGATGCTCATTCGTAAGTCTTCTGCGCTTCTTTTGTTTCTCTCGTTCTTCCCCGGTCCGCACGCGCATCGATCGGCTGCGCAGGCCGCGGCGCCCGCTGCATTTGGCTACACAGACTTCGCCAAAGAAGGGGCCGTCGAAGCGAAATTCCTCGATGTGCCCAATGCCAAATTGGCTGGCGAGGAATTGAAGGCCCTCACGGCCGAACCGCACATCGCCGCTTCTCCCGAAGACCACAAAACCGCGGAGTATGTGGCCGAGAAGTTTCGCGCGGCGGGTCTGGAAACCGAGATCGTCCCTTATCGCGTGCTGCTGAATCATCCCAAGGTAGAAAAGGTTGAGGCCTTCGACGCGGAGGGTAAACCGTTGATGAGCGGACCCACACGCGAGCACGTCGAGAACGATCCGGGTCAGGACGATCCTCGTGTCGTGATGCCCTTCAATGGCTCATCCGCTTCGGGAAACGTGACGGGCGAGGTGGTGTATGCGAATTACGGCCGGCTCGAGGACTTCGATCAGCTTGCCGCGCAGCACATTGATCTGCACGGCAAGATCGTCATCGCCCGCTACGGCTCGAATTTTCGCGGCGTCAAGGTCTACTTGGCCGAGCAGCGCGGCGCTGCCGGAGTGCTCATTTATTCAGATCCGCAGGACGATGGGTATTTCAAAGGCGATGCCTATCCCATTGGCCCATGGCGGCCGGAGACCGGCGTGCAGCGCGGGTCTGTGCAGTTTCTCTTCAAGTATCCGGGCGACCCTGAGACGCCGGGTGTCGCATCAACCCTCGATTTGCCCGATTCGGCGCGCGTTTCTCCGGACGGCAATCAGCCACACATCGTTTCGATTCCAATCAGCTATCACGATGCCTCGCCGATTCTGCAAGCATTGAAAGGACCCGGTGTGCCGCAGGGTTGGCAGGGCGCTCTGCCGTTTCGTTATCACCTTGGCCCCGGTGGCGTGAAGGTCCATCTAGTCTCGCAGCAGGATTATCAGCGTCGCACGATTTGGGATGTCATCGGGAAGATTAAAGGCGCAGAGTATCCAGATGAGTGGGTCGTGAGTGGGAACCATCGCGATGCGTGGGTCTACGGAGCGGTCGATCCCAACAGCGGCACGGCGGCCATGCTTGAAGCCGTACACGGCATCGGCGCGCTGCTCAAGGATGGATGGAAGCCGAAACGGACGATTCTCTTTTGCAGTTGGGATGCCGAAGAAGAGGGCTTGATCGGCTCGACGGAGTGGGTTGAGCAGCACGCGCAGACCATCGACCACGCAGTTGCCTACTTCAACACCGACGTCGGGGTTGCCGGACCCGATTTCAACGCGGCGGCTGTTCCTTCGCTGAAGCAGTTCGTGCGCGACGTCACCAAGTCTGTTCCCAGCCCCGTGGCTGGCACGGTGTACCAGCAGTGGCGGCTCAATCATGACAAGGGCGACGAACACCGAGCGTCGAATGCTCCGCTGCAACCCGGCGAGGAAGTGCGTGTCGCCGATCTCGGCTCTGGCTCCGACTTTACGCCCTTCCTTCAGCACGCAGGAGTGCCGTCGACCGATGTCGGGTCTTCGGGTTCATACGGCGTCTACCACTCGACCTTCGATGACTACGCCTGGTTCGTGATGAATGCGGATCCAAAGTTTGTCTACCTGCAGGAAATGGCGCGCGTCTTTGGCTTGGAGTCACTCCGAATGGCCGACGCCGACGTTCTGCCGTACGACTACCCCGCCTATGCGCGCGAGATCACTTCCTATATCGAAGGGGCCAAGCGCAAAGCGAGCGACGCCGGACTCAACTCGATGGACTTCGGTCCCGCTCTTGCTGCCGTCGCCCGATTTACGGCTGCGGCAAACAAGGCGCACGCCGCCCAGATTGTGTCGCCCAGCGACCCGGCCAAGCTGAATCAGGCTCTTCGCGCGACCGAGACCGCGCTGCTGTCGCCCGCCGGGTTGCCGAACCGTCCCTGGTATAAGCACACGATTTATGCTCCTGGCGAGTTCACTGGCTACTCCGCGGTTGTGATTCCGGGCGTGAACGAGGCCATTGAAGCCAAGGACGCCGCCAGGGGTAGCCAACAGCTTCTCGTCCTGGCCCAGGCGCTCGACCGTGCCGCGCAAACCCTTGACTCTGCTCGTTAGGACCTCGGGCTGGGAGCTTTCAGAAGGAAGGCTTCGTCTAGATCTGCTATGTGATCCAAATCACGTCAGTTGGCCTCAAAGGCCCTCGGATCATTGACCCGGCCCTCTTTGGCTCGTATCTTTAAGGCTGAACATGAAGAAATCCTCCAACTCGCTCCGGATCGGTATTGCGACTGCCATCATCCTTGGCACCATCGGCTGGCTGGCGTACTCGGGCTATGGCTCGAGCAAGAGCTACTTCGTCACTGTCGCGGAGCTGAGCGGCATGGGCGAGAAGGCTTACAAGAGCAATTTGCGCGTGGAAGGATTCGTGAAGCCGGGCTCGATTGAGCAGAGCGGCACCCATGTGACGTTTGTCCTGAATGAGTTCGAAAGCCACTCGCCAAAAGCTGCCACTGGCCGCTCACTCGTGGTGAACTACAAGGGTTCCGAGCCACCGCCAGATACCTTTAAAGACGACGCACAGGCGCTGGCAGCGGGCACGATCGGACGCGATGGGGTTTTCCACGCGACGGAGCTGCAAGCCAAGTGTGCCAGCAAATATGCGCCCGGTCAGCCCGGTGCTTCGCCGGCCAAGCAAGCTTCTACTCCCAATGGAAATCCTCGCGCTGCCAACACCGCCTCGCCCGCAGCCCCAAAGACGAGTTCCGATCATCCGGCCGCCGCCGAATAATCCATGACGCTCGCCACGGAGGCCGATAGCTCGACCGTCTGCGCCCGACCACTTTCTGCCCGTCTCGACCAAGTTTCCAAACTCTTCGGCACATTTGCGGCGCTTCGCAAGGTTTCTGTCGACCTGAAGCCCGGCAGTTGCTATGTCCTGATCGGCGAAAACGGAGCAGGGAAATCGACGCTGCTGCGCATTCTGGCCGGATTGCTGCGCCCCACTCACGGCTCGGTCAAGGTCTTTGGCGACAGCGATCCGCATGACGCCCGCGCGCGCATTGGATACATGAGCCATTCGCCCATGCTTTACGACGAGCTGACGGCCCAGGAAAACCTCCGGTACTTTGCAAGTCTGTATCCGGGACAGAAGTGCTTGTCGCCGGCAGAAGCATTGCGCCAGGTCGGCCTCGATCCTGCCTTGCAACGGCCGTTCGGCCAATATTCCCAGGGTATGCGGCAGCGCACTTCCCTTGCCCGCGTTTTGCTGCCAATCCCGGAGTTGCTTCTGCTTGACGAGCCCTTTTCCAACATGGATGTGGAGAGCGTGCAGCAAATGGTCGAGTTGCTCTCCGGCTTTCGCCAGGGTAATCGGACCATTGTTATTACTACCCATCAACGCGATGCCGCCGCTCCGATTGCAGATTGGGTGTTGGCCCTGAAGGCAGGACGCGTCGCGTCGTTCGAACCGGGGTCCCCGACGAAATGAAGACCAACGGCGCACGTTTCCTTGAGAGCCTCGGCATCCCATTCGAACTGCGCGAGTATGAAGTCGATCCCGAAGACTTGTCGGCAATCACAGTGGCGAAAAAGATTGGCATGCCGGCGGATCAGGTCTTCAAGACTTTGCTCACGACCGGCGGGCCGAATATCTATCGGTTCGCCGTGATCCCCGGCGACGCCGAGCTGGACTTCAAAAAACTTGCGCGCGCGGCAGGACTGCGCAAGGCCGAGATGGCTCCGCTCAAGGACGTGCAGCCGCTCACTGGCTACATTCGCGGAGGCGTCACGCTTTTCGGATCGAGAAAGCCCTTCCCCGTCTACATCGACGAGACCGCGATCCTCTTCGACAAAATCAGTGTCTCCGCCGGAGCGCGCGGTACGCAGCTAATCCTTAGCCCCGAAGACTACTTGCGCGCGGCCCAGGCGCTCGAAGTGGAAGTCCAGACCGCCGACCTGATCAAGTCGGCCGCGCCCGAGGGACACAAATGACCAGCGCCCTCTGGACGCACCTCGTGAAGGACCTGCGCATCGAGTGGCGCTCGAAGGACGCCATCAACTCGATGCTGTTTTTCGCGCTGCTGGTCGTCGTTCTGTTTTCTATCTCCTTCGACCCGCGCGGGGACTTTGCCCGCGACATTGCCGGCGGTGTGCTCTGCGTCGCCACCATGTTCGCCTCGGTGAGCGCACTCAATCAAGCCTGGGCACGCGAGATTCGCCACCAGGTGCTGGATGCGCAACGCATGGCCCCTACACCCGGAGCCGAACTGTTCCTGGCCAAGGTTTTGGCCAATTTTTTGTTCGTCACCATCGTTCAAATCGCACTTGCGCCGGTTTTCCTCGTAATATACAACCTGCGCATTCAAGGCAATCCATGGCAATTGGCGCTCGTGCTGCCGCTGGGTACGTGGGCGCTTGTAGCCAATGGAACATTCTTCGCGGCGCTCGCCATTCGCAGCCGGAACCGCGAACTACTGCTGCCGTTGATTCTCTTCCCCATATTTCTTCCGGCACTGCTCGCTATGGTCGTTGCCACCAAATCCATCCTCACCGGCGAAAGCGATCCATCGCTCTGGATCAAGCTGCTGGTCGGCTATGACATCATCTTCACGACCGTCAGCCTTCTGCTATTCGACGTGATCTTTCATGCTGAATAGAACTCAACACTTCGATGGAGACTGCCGCAATCCCTCCGTCGTACACTGATAGCTGTCGAATTCAGGATTTACGTATGAAGAAACTCGCCATCGGCCTCTATGCCGCCATTACCGTCGCGCTGATGATCTGGGGCTTCTATCAAGCCATCTACGTCGCGCCTACGGACGCGATGCAAGGCGAAATCTTCCGCATCATCTTCTACCACGTGCCCTCGGCTTCCGTGGCGTTCCTTTTCTTCGCCATCTCGTTGCTTGGCTCGATCGGCTACCTTGCCTATCGCCATAGCCATCCGGAGTGGGCGCAGGTCGCCGATGCTTGGGCTCTCGCAGGTGCCGAAGTCGGTGTCGTCTTCTGCACAGTTGTGCTCACCACCGGGCCGCTCTGGGGCCGACGTGCCTGGGGCATCTGGTGGACCTGGGATGCACGTCTCACCACCACATTGGTACTTTGGCTCATCTACGTCAGCTACCTGCTGCTGCGCCGCTTTGCCGCCGGCCCGCAAGTCCAGACGCTCGCCGCCGTGCTAGGCATTTTTGGCGCGCTCGATGTCCCCATCGTCTATATGTCCAATCGCTGGTGGCGCACCCAGCATCCCGCGCCCGTCTTCGGCGGCGCAGAAGGCTCGGGCATGGACAAATCGATGCTCGGCCCGTTCATGTGGAACATGCTCGCATGGATGATGTGGGGTGTGTTCATCCTCATCCTGCGTTACAACGTGGAGCGCAAACATCAGCAATACGCGACTGAAGAAGCAGAGGAAGCGTTGGCGGCGAACTTCTAGCGCCGGAGAGTGATTCCGAGACGAGGAAAAGAATGAGTCAAGCTGCAATTCTCGATCACCAATTCGTAATTGCCGCGTACACCGTCACTTGGGTTCTGCAACTCGGCTATCTCGCGTGGCTCGGCCTGAAATGGCGCGCCGAAAAGCGTAATGCCCAGCGGCGCACGCGGGGTTCTCGCTGAGTGCATGGACCGGACCGAGAGCAGCCATCACATCGCAGCAACTGTGGAATTGCCGTAAACTGAAGTTCTGAGGAACCATCATGTTAGTCGTCATGAAAGCGCAGGCTACGCAAGAAGAGATACAGGCGGTCTGCGATCACATCGAGCAAATGGGTTTTCGTGCGCATCCGCTGCCTGGCGCGCAACGCACCGCCATTGGCATCACCGGCAACCCCGGCGAGATCGATCGCGGCAATTTTGAAGATCTTTCCGGCGTGGCCGACGTCATCCGCGTCAGCAAACCCTACAAGCTTGCCAGCCGCGACGTGAAGGAAGAAGACACCGTCATTCGCTTTCCCGGCACAGATGCCGCCATCGGCGGACGTAACCTGGCCATGATCGCCGGGCCCTGCTCCGTTGAGAGCCGCGAACAGGCATTCGCCGTTGCAGAACAGGTAGCTGCTTCCGGCGCGCAGTTCTTCCGTGGCGGAGCGTACAAGCCCCGCACCTCGCCCTACGCATTTCAAGGTCTCGGTCTCGATGCCTTGAAAATTATGGCCGAAATCAGGGACAAATTCGGCCTGCGCATTGTCACCGAAGCCATCGACAACGAGACCCTCGAACTGGTCGCCGAATGGGCCGATGTGATCCAGATCGGCGCGCGCAACATGCAGAATTTTTCGCTGCTCAAGCACGCAGGGCGTCTGCGCAAGCCCGTCCTGTTGAAGCGCGGTTTGAGCGCCACCCTGGACGAATTTCTGATGGCAGCCGAATACATCATGAGCGAGGGCAACTACGAAGTCATCCTGTGCGAGCGCGGTGTACGCACCTTTACCGACCACACGCGCAACACGCTCGACCTCAGCATTGTTCCGGCCGTACAGCGGCTAAGTCATCTGCCTATTCTTGTCGATCCGAGCCATGGCACAGGCAAGCGCGACAACGTGCTGCCCATGGCGCGAGCAGCAATTGCCGCAGGCGCCGACGGCATTCTGGTTGAAGTGCATCACCAGCCGGACAAGGCCCTCTCCGACGGCGCGCAATCCATCTATCCCAACCAATTTGCCCTGATGATGGACGAGATCGAGCAGATCGCTTCGGTGGTTCATCGCAAGCTGCCGCGCGGCCTGCACATGGAAACCGGTTCGGCGGACACGCATGTCGCCAAGGCCCACTAAGGTTGTCATCCTGAGCGAAGCGAAGGACCTGCTTTTCGGGATGTTCGTGCCACGCGGATATTTCACTGTGCGCGTTCTTGCCCTCGTGTTGCCCCTTTCGCTCGCGGGTTGCCGCCCTCACGACTTCCCCCAATATCCTGCCAACTACCGTGAATACGCCTACGTGACGAACGGAGGCAGCGGCACTGTTTCCATCTACGACGTGGTGAATGTTCGGTTGGATCGCGAACTACAGGTCGGCCCGAATCCCGTCGCTGTCACACCGAGCGATACGCGCGACGAAATCTACGTCGTAAATTCCGGCATCGCCGGTGGGCAGGGATCGGTCTCCGTCATCAACGCCGAAAACAACAATATCGCGGCGACCATCTGGGTACATAAGCAGCCGGTTGCTCTTACGCTCGATCCGGAGGACAAGCTGGCCTACGTCGCCAACTCGGCCTCGAACAGTGTTTCGGTCATCGACCTGAAGGCTCGCCGCGAGGTTGCCGTGATCGGGACCGGCGAGGAGCCTGCGGCGGTGCGCGTTTCCCCCGACGGCAAGACGCTTGCGATCGCCAACCGCCGCGGCAACTCCGTGAGCCTCGTCGATACGTTTTCGCGTCAAGTGCGCGCAGTCTTCGAGGGCTGCCCCGGCGCGAACGACGTGGTCATTCTGCCGGACTCGTCCAAGGCTTTCGCCGCGTGTTCCGGTGGCCACCAGATCATGGCCATCGCGCTGGCCCATGCCGCGCATCCCGGCCAAAGAGATCAGGTCGCGGCCGATCGGGTCGAATCCCTGCTTGATGTGGGCCGGGAGCCGGTTCAGCTAGCGCTCAAGCCCGACGGCGGCGAGATCTTCGTTTCAAATTCACTCAGCGATTCCATCTCCGAAGTGATCACGGGGACTGACGATGTTCTGGGCGCTTATCTCATGGGCGCCGATCCCGTGCGTGGCCTTGTTTCTTCTGATAACTCCCTCCTCTATGTCGGAAACTTGCGCTCGCAGGAGGTCACTATCTACGCCATCGACGATGGCAAACGCACAGGCTCCATTCACGTCGGCGACGGCCCATCGGCGCTGGCCTTCTCGGCTTCCGGCCATCTGCTATTTGTCGTCGATGCCCGCTCGGGTGACGTGGCCGTGGTGCGCACCGCCTCACATTCGCTTTTCACCATGCTGCCCGCAGGCCGCAGCCCCAACGCGATTGCTGTGAAAGCCTTCAGGCTGCCTTAATTCTCTGCAACGGTCGCTGAGATTCGATTCGCGCGGTGGCCTCCGAAAGCGTGTATCGTGCGAGTTCCCGCGAGGACTTCGCCGCTGTGCAGGACGCCTTTCGGTATCAGGTATTCAGCTCCGGCATTCAGCGGAATGTGCAGTCCATCGATGACGAGGGTATAGCAACCCTGCACGACGATCATGTACTCGTCGAACTCATGCGCATGCGCGGAAGAAGACGCTGTTTGACTGCAGGTCCAAAACGCCATCTGGCTCCCGTCCGCTCCGTCGAAAACGTATCCTTTCACTCCGGATGTTGCATTGTTCGCGGTCGCGATCCTGTTTGCCGCGTTCTTCATGAACATAGGGAAATCATTCATGACGGCGATTCTAGCACCCACCTGATGCCCCGGCTGGCCCCGTCTGCGACGATGCCTGTTCCCTGTCCACTGCTCGCCGTTCACTTCTGTCCGTTGAGCCGCGTCACGCTGAATTGGGCCCCGGCAAACAAGATCAGGCCCGAGATATACGCCCAGAACAGCAATCCCACCGAGACGTAAAATGGGCCGTAGAGCGCCTTGAGATCCAGGTACGGAAGCACCGCGACATAGATATTCTTTGCCAGGAGCCAGATGACTCCGGTCACCACCGACGTCCGCAGCACGTGGCGCGCGGGAATTCTGCGATTGGGAAGGATCCAGTAGATCGAAAAAAAGAACAGAATGGACGCGATGCCTGTGGAGAGTGCAAGCCACAGGTAGCTGATTCCCTCAAAGAAAAGATTGTCGGTGTGGTGAAAGAAGAGCACGTCGAGAATCTGCCGCTGCCACGTGCTGAGGAGGATGCTCACCATGGCCAATACCACCATTAAAATTGCAAGGCCAAATGCCACTAACTGATTCATCACGTAGTTTCGGCTCTTGGCCACACCCCAAGCCTGGTTCAGCGCCACCTCAAGGGGAAGAAAGATTCCTGTGCATGAGATCAGAATCATCACCAGCGAGAGCCATTGCACGCGGTGTCCGCTGGCTGCGTGGGCCAGGCTGGCTGCCACCCAATCCTGGTTCGAGGGCAGAAAATAGTGCACCATCTTGCCCACTACTTCTTCCATCATCGTCGAATGAAAGACCGCCCTGGAGAGGGTGTAGAGCAGCACGATAAACGGGATGAAGGAAATGATGGAGTTCGCCGCCACGCTGAAGGCGTAGGTGTGCACTTCACTGTCGAGCAGGTAGCTCAGCACCGGTTCGCAGCTTCGGCGCAGGCGATACCACTTGGATTGGGTAACCGGTGGAGCTGGCGCAACGGTTGCGGCTTGGACCGCCGGTTCAACGGCGGTACGTGTATCTGCGACTTCTTCGGTGTCCGAGACTTGCACCAAGGGGCGTCTACCTCAATGAAGGTTTTAGGGCGGGCGCCTCGAATCCAAACTCCGCCGACTGTAATACCTATTCTTTAAGAATAGACGCATTCGCCCTTCGCCTCTGGTGACGAAAGTTCTCAATTCCGGGACGCGACCGATTTTTCCGTTGTGGCGCTAAGGACGAGGCTCTGCTGCGTGACGTCTGGCTCGGAAACCTCGGAATTTATTTGCACCGATTTCTTCTCAGCGCAGTTCTATCGCGACTGCTGCAATCGCCCGCGCCCCCGACTCCCCAACCGCAAACTTAGCACTCAGGAACCGGGAGCTGGGCAATTACAGCGAAGATAAGCTCCTGCATCAGCCGTATGTCGTCGTCGAGATGTTCAAGCGACAAACGAAAGTCGTCTGCTTTTCTGGCAGTCTCCACCGAAGGGCAAGCGAGCTTCCTGAGACTCGTTCGAAGGCTGGAGTGATAGGCACGGACGGACTCGTCAAACCTCTCAAGAATGCCGGTGGCCTGCGCCCTCCGAACCTTTGAGTTTGTCGCGAGGGCTTTCAATATCTCGGTCGATGTCCGTTCGGCGGTGACGTTCACCACAAACAGGCCAAGTTGCTGCACCCGCCGCGACTTGTCAAAGATCGGGAAGCAATAATCGAACCAATAGCCGATCTCAGGAGTGTCACTGCACATGGCCCACAATCCAAGCGGATCCTGGCTTGCCGGTGCGGAGCACCTTTTCGTAGGTTGGTTCGATCTGTCGGGAAATGTCGCCCACGATTTCGCGTGTGCTCTTTCCCAAGTGCTCTTCCATTGGAATCCGAGTCTCGCGCGTGATGGCGGCGTTGAGCGAGTCCCAACGTGTTTGCGAATCCAACAATATGATGCCGAGGTTCGAGGCGCGAACGCCCGCGATGAGCAGCTCTTTCATGTAGTCCAGGTGCTCGAACCTGCGAGGGTTCCTGTCTCTCATTCGTACCGGGTCCCGGAGCGTTCGATTCAGGAACTTCTCTTAACGTCTCTTCCAGACATATAAATTATTTTCGTCCGAAATGCTCGATATTTTTAGATGATGAGAGGCTGCCGCACGGAAGACTGCCGAGCGCAAGTCCTTGGCTGAAAAGACTCCGAGCGGAACCTTGAGCGCGGTATCGCCCGAAAGATCGGTTAACTCTTTCAACACCTGCTGCATGAGTTCATGGTGCTTGCCATGCCGTCTTTGCCTCAGGCTGGAGAGAGGAACTTTTTCAACCTCCGGCTCTCCCACCGCCTGGCTTTTCTTGGACTTCATACTTGTGCCCATGGTTTAAGTTTAGAACGGAAGTGATAACTCGGTATAAACACTCTTTATAAGTTACGTAATCATGTGATATGAGTCACCTACTTGTGTGATTAAAAAGGCGTTCATGATAAAAATGCTCGCTTAATTACTCAACTAGAGTTCTTTAGAGATGTGTCAGATTTTCGCGAGACGGAGATTCGCGCTCGAACTGGTGTTTCGATTACGTTAGTCGACACGAGCTACTATCAGCAGACTTCTTAAAGGAATACGATTTATCGGTTGCAATTTCACGGCCGCAACAAAAGTCGCTCCATTTTTCCCCGAGATGGGATCGCCGAACTGCCGACCCGATTCTCCTGTACATGAGAAATGTTTACTAAGTATTAAATAGATACGAAAAAAATAATTAAACGATATGTAAACGAGTCCGATTGCGCTACTATGTCCGGCGTACGACATATTCCAACAGGACGGCCATGACAGAACGATGCTTCAAGAAGAAGGATTCAAACCCTCCGATCTGTGGCGTGCACAATGTTCTGCTTGTACTTGGTGAAACTCCGATTGACCCGCTCGCCCCTTATCTCGGACGCGTCACCTGCTTCATTTGCCCCATCAGTGAATTGGTAGTTCACGATTCACATGGGAATAAGCCGCGAGATTCGAACTGATCGGCTGGCTGAAGATCATTGGGATCGCGTTCCGCCATCGCGATGGAGCGTGAATTCGGTCATTACGGCTTTCCGGCTGCCGCCCGTTGCGAAGCGTCCGCTAGCAATGGCGCCGCAGGATTGTGTGCATTGGTCGCGGACAGAGCACGCGATTCCCTCGTTTCCGTGCGAGCTCGCCGTGCCGAGTCACCAGGCCGCAGTTCCGCGTAGCGTACCGGTATTTGAGACGCCTTACCCGTATGTCTACCTCAACGAAGGCTTTAGGGAAGCCATCAAATCACGTTGGTTATGATGGCCTTTTTCTTGGAAATAGACGGAATCGGTCCTCGACCGCGGTGACGAAGGCTCACGGTATGGGGCGCGGTTCCACCCATTTTCTCCTTGCATCCCCATGCATTTCCTGCCATAACTTGAGGACGGCGCGCCGGGAGGCACGCTGGTCCGCAACCATGGAAGGCCGTTCGACTTGGATGTTTTGGTTCTTGACGAGCACAACCTCAAAATCGGTAGGTCAACGAGCTGCCGCAGCGCACCGTTTTACCAGTGCGTGGGCGGCTCGCGGTGTTTCTGGGCTTTGAGTCTCCCGACACGCCATGCGTTTTCTCACGCGATGCGTGCGGGCGTTGTGCCGGCTAAAAGAGAAGGAGTGAATCGATGAAGGAACAAGGTGTTGTGAAGTGGTTCAACGGGGCAAAGGGCTACGGTTTCATTCAGCGGTCGAGCGGAGAAGATGTCTTTGTCCACTTTTCCGCGATTCAGGAAGAAGGCTATAAGACCCTGAACGAGGGCGAGGCCGTCGAGTTCGAGTGCCAGCAGGGCCCCAAGGGACTCAGCGCGGCCAATGTAATGCGCGCTTCTTGATTTGATTTTTCCTGGCCACGCTTGGATCGGCTGGGGTGTTGCCTGGGTTTCGAGCTTCGATTTTACCGTCGGACCCACTTACAAATTGAACTTCTTCAGCGCCCACTGAGCTGCGGCGCGCAAGCCTTCGTCTGCCGCGCCGGCCCACTCGCGCAGCCGCGGCGCAGATTCGCGCACGCCGCTGTTTCCCATGGCAATGGCGATGTTGCGCCGCAACCCTGCGAACCCGGCGCGACGCACCGGCGAGCCGTTGAAGACGCGCTCGAATTCGGGTTCGTCCATCGCCGCCAGAGCCTCTAGTGCCGGATTGACAAGCTCCGCGCGCGGTTCCAATTCGGTGTCCACGCTGATGGGCGCTTTACGATTCCACGGGCAAACATCCTGGCAGATGTCGCAGCCAAACACCTGGCGCCCCATGCCTTCCATCAGCTCCGTCGCGATGGGTCCCTTGTGTTCGATGGTCAGATAGGCGATGCATTTTGTTGCGTCCATCTGGTAGGGCACGACGAGCGCATCCGTCGGGCAGGCTTCGATGCAGCGCGTGCAACTCCCGCACCGATCCGGCAGCTCCGGCGCCGTGGGCGCTTCCACTTTTTGGACGGGCATCGAGGTCAGTAAAACCGCCAGAAATCCAAACGACCCAAGATTGGGGTGAATGAGGCAAGTATTCTTGCCCGTCCAGCCAATCCCTGCTGCCGCGGCCAGAGGCCGCTCGACCACCGGCCCGGTATCCACATAGGCGCGGCCTTCAAACTCGCCGAAATGTTGATGCAGGCGGGCCTCCAATGCGAGCAGCCGCTTCTTCAGTACCTTGTGATAATCGGAGGCGCGGCGCACCCCATCGGCCCCGACGCGGCTCGACCAGGCATAGCGTGCAATCCATCCAGCCTGTGGGTCTGCCGGGGCAGTGGATCGCGGCGCGGCTGAGTTGTAGTTCGCCACACAAACGATGGCCGATCGAGCCCACGGAAACGGCGTACCAACCTTGGCACGAACAAAATGTCTCCCGGCATCGTCCTTTCGAGTCAAATAGGACATGGAACCTGCACGTCCTGCTTCTATCCACTCGGCGAACCGTGTGGCATTGCGTGCTTCATCGGCGTACGGCAGCGCGACCAGGCCGGCCTCACTGAAGCCGGCCTCGAGCGCAAAAGTGCGTGCCCGGTCAGCCGTGAGGCCAGTAACCGTTTTCTCACTCCCGGTGCCTAATTTGTTATCATTCAAGGGAACTTCCCCATTGTATTAGCGTACATATTCGCAACATGTTCGATAGCGGACGCCAGGACCACTACCGGACACCCGAAACCAAAACCGGCCTGGAAGCAAAGCGCGCATCCACTGTGATATCAGCATATTCCGTCGCATACTGTTTGGCAGGCTGGGTGCAGCTTCATGCTCAGGTAATAACCGATTTCGTCAGCCCCTCCCCCTTTGACCTCGGAGGCTGCCGGAGTCCACAGGAGGTACTTATGAACGGCATTCTTTCCCATAACCCGACGCGAAACGAGGACATACTGCTTATCCCGCCTGGTGAGCTACACGAGTTGGTACGCGGTCAGGAGCAAGGCTTTGTAGAGCGGTTGACGCCCATGGTGAGCCAACAGAGCGTGATCCTCGACCTGACGCACGTTGAGCGTATCGACGCCGCCGGCATCGCCGCACTGATTTCTCTCTACTGGTGCGCCGACGCCGCTGGAAACAAATTCTCCGTGGTGAATGCATCCGCGCATGTGGCGGAGATTCTGGCGCTGGTGGGATTGGACCGCATTCTGATTTCCCGCAATGTGGCCCCCCGCCCGCAGTCCGATTGCTGCTTTGCCCAACCGGCCGCGTAAGTTCGCCGTTCGCGCAAGCCTGCGCGGCGATAGTGCGGGTGGTGCGGAATCGAACGATCGTTTCTGTAGTTGAGAAATACACACGCCGACAATTCAATCCAGATTTTCTGGTAAAACGCCAGCGTAGAATCGCTCCTGAACTTTCTCCGGCTTTTGGGCCTTCCGATTTCTGAAAGTGAGCGTTCTTCGTGCGCGGATTTTCTCTTTTCTCCTGGGCCACGCGTCTCCCGGTCTGGATCGTCCTTACTGTTGCTTTGGCGGCTGTTCCGGCCAGTGGGCAGGATGGGGAGGCGGCGAAGCAATTTGTCGCCTCTGTTTATGAACATTATGCGAATCACGGTAAGGGGATCGATTTCACTGGACCCAAAGCCCGAAGCGTCTTCGACTCCTCGCTGATCGCCTTGTTGCATGCGGACCAGAAAGCCGTGGGACCCAACGAAGTCGGCGTACTGGATGGCAACCCGATCTGTAGCTGCCAGGATTGGGATGGAATCTGGGATCTTAAGATTAACGTTCAAATGGAACCAGACGGGCGCGCAAAAGCGGCAGTGTCGTTTGCGCTATTTGCGCCCAAAGCCGGATCCGACCAGGATCATCGCTCGCTCGAAATGACGCTGATGCCCCAAGGTGGCCAATGGCGTATCTGGGACATCCTGGACAAGTCCGATCTGAAGGCTCCGTTCGATCTGCGGGCAGAGCTGGAGAAGGAGATCCGGACGGCGAAGCGGGATTCAAAAGCGCAGGATAGCCGCTAGAAATTACTCTGCGAATCTGAGTGCGAGGTATGAGTTTGGGGCGACTGGCGCCCTAAAAACCCTATCAATTTCAGCGTGTTTCGCAAGGGCTGTGACGATGGGCACAGGCAAGTGTATACTTGCCGCGCTATTTGTTATTGCGAAATTGTTTGACTCCGCAAGGCGCAGTCAAAGCGTGTGAGTGACTGCACGAGCTTGGTTTTTTTACCTACACTTCCCGCGAACGAACCGAGCCAACGTACTGCCACCCTCTCCTGGGCTGCCTTTGCGGAATACCGACCCTCGCGACTGCATTCGTCGTCAGGGACGAACAATCCTACATCGGAGGCTTCATTCCATGGCGCAGGCAGTACAGGATCCGCAACTTGCCGACAAAGCAGGTTCCACCTCAAAGGCAGCTCCAACCCAATACGTTTACTTCTTTGGCGACGGCAAAGCGGACGGCAACGGCCGCATGAAGGATGTGCTTGGTGGCAAGGGCGCCGGCCTCGCTGAGATGACCAATGCGGGCCTGCCCGTCCCTCCAGGATTCACAATTCAGACCGAAGCCTGTCGCGAGTACATGCGTGGCAAGCTCAGTCGCCAGATTGAAGACGAGATGCTCACGGCTCTCGAGAAGCTCGAAAAGCTGCAGGGTCAGAAACTCGGCCTGGGCGAGAATCCTCTGCTGGTCTCGGTCCGCTCCGGCGCCAAGTTCTCCATGCCCGGAATGATGGACACGATTCTGAACCTTGGCCTGAACGATCTCGCGGTGGAATCGCTGGCCAAGCGCAGCGGCAACCCGCGCTTTGCGTATGATTCCTATCGCCGCCTCATTCAGATGTTCGGCGACGTCGTCCTCGACATTCCCAAAAAGAAGTTCGAGCACATCTTCGATGGCGTCAAAGCAGCAAAGAAGGTCAAGTTCGACTACGAGCTTGGTCCCGATTCGCTGCAGAAGATCATTGCCGAGTACAAGAAGCTGGTGAAGAAAGAGACCGGCAAAGATTTCCCTCAGGACCCTCTCGTGCAGCTAGTCGGCGCACGAGATGCCGTTTTCCGCAGCTGGCAGAATGACCGCGCGAAGACCTATCGCCGCATCAATCACATCGACGACTGGCTAGGTACAGCGGTCAACGTGCAGGCCATGGTGTTCGGCAACCTCGGCGAGAATTCGGGTACAGGCGTTGGTTTCACACGGAATCCCGCAACCGGGGAGCACATCTTCTTCGGCGAGTACCTCATGAATGCGCAGGGCGAGGACGTCGTTTCCGGCGTACGCACGCCGCTGCCAATCAGTGAGCTCGAGCGCGTGATGCCCAAGGTCTACGAGCAACTGAAAGACATCACCCGCCGCATGGAAAAGCACTATCGCGACATGCAGGATTTCGAGTTCACCATCCAGGATGGCAAGCTCTACATGCTGCAGACCCGCAACGGCAAACGCACCGGACTGGCCGCTGTTCGCGTCGCCATCGACATGGTGCGTGAAGGCCTGATCACGCAGGAAGAAGCCATCTTCCGCGTCGAGCCAAACCAGCTGTACGACTTCCTGGTTCCGCGGCTCGTCGAAAAAGGCGAGAAGATCGAAGTGCTCGCAACTGGCCTGCCGGCTTCACCCGGCGCGGCTGTTGGACAGATCGTCTTCACCGCCGAGGACGCCGTGAAATACCACACCAACGGCTCCTTCAAATCCGTCATCCTCGTCCGTGGAGAAACCACGCCTGAGGACATCGCCGGCATGGAAGTCGCTTCCGGCATCCTGACCTCGCGCGGCGGCATGACCTCGCATGCGGCCGTTGTTACGCGCGGCATGGGCAAGTGCTGCGTGGCTGGAGCAGGCGACTGCACAGTCGACGAAGCCAAGAGAGAACTCCGCGTCAAGGGCCACACCTACAAGCACGGCGACTGGATCTCACTCGATGGCACGACTGGCCGGGTCATCGCGGGCAAGCTGAAGACGCTCGATGCCCAACCCGACGATAAGGACCTGGTCAAGTTTATGAGCTGGGTCGACCCGGTTCGGCGCCTAAAGATTCGCGCCAATGCCGACATCCCTCGCGACGCTAAACAGGCTCGCACATTCGGCGCGGAAGGCATCGGCCTCTGCCGCACCGAGCACATGTTCTTTGCCGAAGACCGCATTGAGCACATGCGCACCATGATCCTTGCCGATAATGAAAAGGATCGCCGGGCTGCACTTAAGAAACTCCTGCCGATGCAGCGCGCCGACTTTGTCGGACTCTTCAAGAGCATGGAGTCGCTCCCGGTCACCATCCGCCTGCTCGATCCGCCGCTGCACGAGTTCCTGCCCAAGCGGGAAGACTTGCTGGTGGAGATCAAGCACCTCGAAGACACCAAACCCCGCTCGCCCAAGCTCAAGGAGCTACGTCCGCTGCTGGCGCGCGTCGAAGAGCTGCACGAGCAGAATCCCATGCTCGGTCTGCGCGGCTGCCGTCTCGGCATCGCGTTCCCCGAGATCACGGAGATGCAGGTACGGGCCATCTTCGAGGCCGCGGTCATCGTCAAGAAAAAGGGCGGCGATCCGCATCTTGAAATCATGGTCCCACTCATCGGCTCCATCGAGGAGATGCGCAATCAGTCTGCCATCATCCGCCGTGTTGCCGAAGAGGTTTTCGCCGAGAAGGGCGCCAAGGTCGACTACATGGTGGGCACCATGATCGAGCTTCCGCGCGCAGCCCTTACTGCCGATCAGATCGCCGAAGATGCCGAGTTCTTCAGCTTTGGCACCAACGATCTGACCCAGACTACCTTTGGAATTTCAAGGGACGACATCAACAACTTCCTGCCGGCCTACTTGAAGTACGGCATCTTCAAACAGGATCCCTTCGCCACCCTTGATCAGGCCGGCGTCGGGCAACTGGTGAAGATGGCCACGGCCAAGGGACGCAACACGCGGCCTACTTTGAAAGTCGGCATCTGCGGCGAGCATGGCGGCGATCCGGAATCCGTCAAGTTCTGCCACAAGATCGGGCTCAACTACGTGTCCTGCTCGCCCTTCCGGTTGTTGACGGCGAGGCTTGCAGCTGCGCAGGCGGCACTCCAGGAACAGCAAACGGGGCCAGACCTGCACACCGGCACCAACTGATTCAGCAACCGGCGTAACAGCAAGGCGCAGCCAATTGGCTGCGCCCTTGCTGCGTTTGGGGCAATTTACCGCTCCAATTCACAGCCGGTTCATGGTTGCAGGAGTAAATTGGGCCATCGCTCCGTTTTGACCGCCAAAATCGAAAATCCTGCATCCAATGAAAGTGCCGCGACTTCCTCGACAGGGCTGTTTTTCTGCTCTCCGGGACCGACCCGGCCTTTTTCATGTCTGAGGGTTACAAAATATGCTGATCCGCGTCGGATACGACATTGAATTCTATCTGCCTTGCGAAGTGACCATGCTCGCCGCGCTTAACGTGCATCCTTCCCGATCGCTGGACCTGCTGGAGCCCGACGAAGTTCACACCGAGCCCGAAATGCTCGTGTCCAACTACTTCGATAGTTTCGGAAACCGCTGCACGCGATTTGTCGCCCCGGCAGGAAGGCTTCGCCTCACCGGTTCAACGCTCGTTCTGGACTCGGGAAAGCCTGACCCCGTTAAACTATCCGCGCGCGAATGCCCGGTCGGCGATCTCCCCGAAGATGTGCTGCAGTACCTGCTGAACAGCCGGTACTGTGAGGTCGACCGCTTTTCGAGCATCGCTTTCGAGCTCTTCGGTGATTCGCAACCCGGATGGCAAAGGGTGCAGGCGGTCTGCGATTGGGTCCATCAAAAAGTGAGGTTCGACTACTCGACAGCCCGGCCCACCAAAACAGCCATGGATGTTCATACTGAACGCGTGGGCGTCTGCCGCGACTTTCAGCATCTGGCTATCACCTTCTGCCGCGCTCTCAACATTCCCGCGCGTTATGCCACCGGCTACCTCGGCGACATCGGCGTGCCGCCGGGCGGCCCCATGGACTTCAGCGCTTGGTTCGAGGTGTTTCTGGAAAATCGCTGGTGGACGTTCGATGCCCGCCACAACGTGCCGCGTATCGGCCGTGTGCTGATGGCCACGGGACGCGACGCCTCCGACGTTGCCTTGACCACATCGTTTGGCCGGGCGGACTTGTGCCGCTTCTTCGTCGTCACCGAAGAGGAAAAGCAAAGGCTAGTCCCCGGCGATGCGCAGGTCATCGAAACGAACGAACTGGCCCAAATGGGCCGCTGAGCTGAGACGCGCCGGAGGCTATTTGGAGCTGTCGCCGCCCGGCGCGTAGTAGCCTTCGCGGGTCAGCACGGTCAGATCGTCCTTGTTGGCCTTGAGAGCGACCTTGTGGTAGCCACCGTCGTTGTCCACTTTGTCAGGGGTGTAGGTCAGCAGGTACTGGCCGCGGAGTTCCTCGGCAATCTGGCCATAGATTTCTTCCAGGTTGTCCTTCTTCTTGGCCTCGAAATACCGGCCGCCGGTCTGCGTGGCAATCTTCTCCATGATCTTCTTGCCATCGACCTGTGGCTCGCTGGAGCCACCCCTGCGTCCGCCCCCGCCCGGATAGCCGCCTCCCCCTGGATATCCGCCGCCACCACCCGGGAAGCCGCCGCCCATGCCGCCGTGCCGGCCGCCAGGGAACCCGCCATTGTCGCTGCGTTCCTGTTCGCCTTTGAAGTAGATGGTGTAGATGCTTACGTCCGCGCGTTCCGCCGTCTCGACGGCCTCGTTGAGCGACTCCTTGCTGCCGCGATCCACGCCGTCAGAGAAAACCACCAGCGCCTTCCGGCCGTTCTTCGGCTTCATGAGCTCGTCCGACGCGAGGAAGATGGCATCGTAGAGCTGCGTTCCGCCGCGTGCGCTCCCCCTTTGCCGGTCGCGATCGTCCCCAGTGGTTTCGGGGCCCTGGCTGTCGTTTTGCGAACGCGAGGACGGGCCCATCTGGTCGATTTCATGGTGCAGTTTGTCGGGCGACGCAGTGAAGTCCTGGAGCAGCTCAACCTCGCGGTCAAAGTGGATCAGGAATGCCTCGTTTTTGCCGGAGACAGGCGCACTCGCTGTTGCGCCATGAGAATCGGCACTCGGAGGATCGGCAGCCGCCTTTTGCCCCGGCAGCATCTGGTCCACAAACTTGTCGGCGGCTTTGCGCTCGTTCTCGATTGCGCCCGAGACGCTGCGGCTGGTATCCACCAGCAGGCCGCAATTGAAAGGCAGGTCCGTTTGGTGCATCAGGCTCTTGATCACCTGCGGACGGCCGTCTTCAGTAAGCGCAAAGTCGCTCTTCTGCAGCGTGGTCACCAGAGCGCCATGTTTGTCGCGCACCGTCGCCGGGAGCAGCACCTCGCGCGCCTGCACGTGCAGCGTTGTCACCGGCTGGTCGTTGGCCGCCTGTTGAGTGTTCGGTTGCTGGGCGAAACTTGCCATTGACGGCCAAGCGAGCGCCAAGATCGCAAAAGCGAGACGGGGATTGGTCTGATTTCGCATCATGATGAGTTAGGCACACTTTCAGTCGTTAGACGCGCCATGGGGCAGACGGTTGACCGCAAGTTTAACGCTGTCGGGGTGCGCGCTCACAATGAAGCCAACAATAAGCGCGCCCGAGCGGGATCATTATTGGGGCATCGATCGTTTTTTGAGTCGGATCGTCATTGGGAGTGAAAGCGAATTCTGGCTTTCTCGAAATAATCTGCAAAGACGGCAATCATGCGTGTTAAACAGCACAATTGTTCCACGTGGAACAATTTCGAGATCGCCGCGCGGCTTTTGATTCGAAGAAGGGGAGGTCATTCGCGAATGGGAGAAAGACCCTCTGCGCCGCGTCCGCTATGCCGCTCCGCGCTGCCCGTTGCAGCGAGCATACATTTGCAGCCCAAGATGGGTCGGCTTGGCCTTCGCAGTCTCGGGATCCACCTGCGATGAAAGCCTTGGACCCTTTTCGAGCAGCCCAAGTTCGGACAACTCGGTAATCGACCGGTAGATCTTCGTCAGGTTGTTGGAGCGCGTGATTTTTGCCATCTCTTCCGCCGAGAAGGCGAGCAGATAAGGGGAGACCGACCCACTCTGCGACATGGCCTGCGTAGCCTTTGCGCAAGCCGCGGTGAGAATCTGCGTTGGGAGCGGCGCCATCCGGCTCAGCAAATTGATGAACACCAGGTTCGATTCGTCCTGGCCTTCAAACGTACACGACGTGGCCAGAAGGCCCGCCCAGAGCTCCTGAATCCACTCCACATCGACCCACGATCCGTGTTCCAAAATGCGCACGGTGAGGTCAGGATGAGCGACCATCCTGGAGGCGTTGGGTTCGTGCGCCAGCAGCCTTTCGGTTTTAAAGGCGATCTCCACAATGTTCGAAACCCTCACGCTGCTGAGACTCTTGTGGAACATTTCCCTGATTTCTTCCCCCGCCGGCGGGCAGATGCGCCTTAAGAAGGCAAGTGCTCTCGCCATGCGCAGTTCCCGCACCACGCCATCGGTCTGCGCTTCGTAGATACCTTTCCTTTCCGGTGACTCCCATAGCTGCAAATCCATACCTTCCGGCAGCACAAACGTCAATCCGACGCCATCGCCCCCGGCACGAACAGCTCCCGCCTCGAATTCGATCCGCTGCTGCAGGTTCGCTTCGAGGGGCCCGCTCCTCTGTAGAATGAGCGAGACTCGTGCGCCGGGCTCCCAGCGACCGTTGGTCCGCAGATAGATTCCGGTCGAGCTGATGTTCTCTACTTCATGCATGCGCGGAGTGCCGCCGTAGAGATCGTAAGCCACCAATCCAGGCGACGAGCGCCGTTCTGAACCGCGGCGGTTCTGGTCGTAGAGAGCTGGATAGAGCCAGCGAAGAAACCTGTGGCCCAGCGGCTTCTTCTCTTGCGGTGCGGGCTCAGTTTGTACCTTGTCGCGCCGGGGTCTGGCCGGTTCAAGATGAATCGAGCGATCGTTCGCGGAAGGTTCGACTGAAATTCGTTGAATGGTTTGGGAGGGTGCCGGAAGGACTTGCGTCTTCTCGATCGCAAGAGAGCGGGAAATCTCCGGAATAACCGAGCGGAGGTTTTCCGAAATGCGAGCATCGGAATTCGCCGTGCCCTTTGTCCAATGTTCGATCTCTCGAGGTCTATTCGGAACCTGGACAATCGCCGATACCGCTTCGCCAGTTCTTGATTCCTTTGCCTCGATCGAATCCGATTGAGCCTGCGGCTGCTGCACCGGCTGTTGCTGCCGCTGCCTGTCTACTTCGCGCTCGTCGCGGAACCAGGACCCGAAGATGGGTGTAACGACCTCAGCAATCGGGATTTGAATTTCTTCTACAGATTCGGTGACTTCGTCCTGCGGAACATGCGCGACGGCAGAAGTCCCGGCGTCGATCTTGATCGTTTCCGCTTGTTGGATTGCTCGCCATGGAGCCTGTTTTACTGGCTCTGTCTGCGACAACACAATTGAGGGGATGGGAGCACCTGCGGCAGAAGGAGTCAGAGCTGCGCTTGCGTCCTCTTCTGATTCCTGAATCTCCGATTCTGCGACTTCTTGAAATGAGAACTGGTCGCCAGTCTCAATCTTGGACGACGAGATGGTTCGAAAGGGCAGAACGAGCACGCTGACAGAAGGTTTCTTGAAACGCGGAATTTCGCTGGCCGGAAGCAATTCAACCTGCTCCACCACGCGATCGTCTTTATCGAGATACACCAGATCAAACGGGGAGATACGCGGCACCATCGGAATGACAGTGACATGGGTCAGCCAGAGACCCGCCTCATTGCCGGACTCGAGCCCCTCCACCATGACCCGCAGCGCAGCCAAAGGCTCTAGCGCAGAGTTGATGACTGCGACGCCCTGACTTACCGATGTGTCTTTTGCCTGATTTTGTATCCTGTATCTTTTAGCTTCCATACGCGATCATTCCGCGAACGCTTCCAGGTGGCAGAAGATGGCAGAAAGTCTTTGCGACCTATTTCTAGTGTTTACTGCATTTTCTAGTCACGAAATGATGCAAGCCCGCTTGTAAGTTATGGGCGATTTAGGGGCCGTTCACCCATGCTACCACCCGGCAAGACCGCAAAAATAGCGGGATTTTGCAACTTTCGTGGCAGCAGCGCGGGCGCGCTTAGGCTAAAGATAAAGATCTAAGCTCATCCAACGCCGGTTCCGGCAAAGAGAAACTTCCACGAGGTGTCGAGATACATCCATCGCTGAGTGCCGAACCAGCTGGTCGGCAAGCCGGGCACGTGGAGCAACGTATGGCCGCTGGTGCACATCAGCTCAGTCCCATTCCAAGCGAGAAACGTGCGAGAGGCCTGTCCGACCTGGGCGGGATGAGTTACGCGCCTGAGGCATACGGGACAACGCTCGCGCTGGTCGAGCAAAATCCAGCGCATTCCGAAAAGGCAGATGAAGAAGGTCGAGGCGAGCTGCGCATATTCCGAAAGGGCCGAATACCCGGTTGCATTCCAATACGAGAGATCGAGCGATGCGAAATAGGCAATTGAGAGAAGCAGTACAATTTTCGCGCTCAAGAAAATCCAGCGATACAGATTTCTTATGTGCGATGGCCTATGCGAGCTGAAGCAGGATTCACCCAGCGATACCGATGTGACGGCAGGCAACGCAAGAAAAGCAAGAAAGATGGCAAACCGGAAAATTGTCCACGGTCCTCGCGTTCGTTCATCGAACGAGACCCCCCATAAATCCGCGTCGGGATCGTCGGCAACGAAGCCATCGACATGCAGTCGATCTCCGTACATCTCTGCCTGGCCCAAGCGCGTTGTGTGGGCCACCACATATCCCACCGAGCTTCGATTAATCTCGGCGTCCGGCTGAAGCAGCCATGCATCCGCTCCGCCGGGCAGCCGCCACGAGCCTCGTGGCAAGACGCCGACGACCCTTGCGGCGCTCTGTCCAACACGCACCACGCTGCCAACGATCTTCGGATTCCCACCAAACTCTCGCTTCCATAATTCATCGCTCAGAACAACGGGCGACAGGCCACGGGCGCTTTCGCTGGACAGCGCCGCCAAAGATTCAGGCCCTCCCAGCAGAGCAAACAAGTTGAAATTCGCGTGAGCTACAGCCCACTTCGGTTTGACATGAAGTCCCGACGACAAGGTCTCCTTCGTCATTCGATAAAAGGCCAGCCCGTCGATGCCTCTCTGCCGCGATGCTTTCAGATCGAGAAACTGTTGGCCGGTAATTGACGCCGCGGAACTGTCGGTAAAAAGATCCCTCTGGAGCAGGATCAGCCCTGGGTTGATCTGGTAGCGCGATGGATGGCTCTCCATGTAGACGCCGGGCAGGACGCGCGCGAGGATGCAACTCAGCGCCAGCAAGCCGGCAAGCCAGCAAAGACACTCTCCGGCGGAGCCATGTTGGGATGGCGCAATCTCCCGGTTCTGGCGGCGAATGTTTCTGATGCAGAACGCATCCTGAAAAGCCCCAAGGCAAAACGCAGCCGCGGCTTGTTCAGCCTTCCAACTGAACTGTTTCGAGGGAGGAGAAGACGATCTGCGCATGTGCCACAGTTCTGCGTTCCATTCGCGGCGCCAATCGGCACGCTGATCGCGCGGCACCAGCAAAGAAGCGCAACGCAGGATGCATCGATTTATCCTGCCGACTGCTGACCGCAACGCCGGTCTCATACGGATCGGGCCTCTGGCGATGGAATCATGCGTTCGAGCAATGGATAGCGCTTGCGGGACGCCTCAAGCGTCACTCGGCCCGCCGCAGTCAGTTTGTAGTATTTTCGAGGCGGGCGCTGCTCCGCATCGGCGATGGATTGCCGCTCCCAACGCGAGCTAATAAGTTCGTCGCGCTCCAAGCGTCGCATCGCGGGATAAACGGTGCCGCTGGGCAGCCCCGTCATCTCCATGATGCTGAATCCGTACACGCATCCTGTGTCGATGGCCTGCAGGATCATCGCTGCGGTGTGCGAAAGCTTCGTCTCTGAGGCCATGCCGCATTCTAGCTATGTAGCATGCTGCCTGACAAGAGCCCTAGGCCGAAAGGATCGAGACAGATAGTTGCTGCGGACTTATTCGGCAGCGTTTTATGCAAAAGGAAAGCCCGCTAAATTGGCGGGCCCTGGCGAAAGCTGATTGGTAGCGCTAACGGGAATCGAACCCGTGTTTTAAGATTGAGAATCTCACGTCCTAACCCCTAGACGATAGCGCCACATTAAGAGGGGGTGGCCTTTGCGGGCCCCTGCCTAATTTAACAAATATTCGACGGGCTGCCAAAAAACGCGACGGGCGAACAACGGCTCAAATGCCGAGCTTGCGTACCTCGTCGTTGTAGTACTTGCGGTAGAGGATGTCCCACTCCTGAGAGCCCTCAAGGATGATCTTGCGCTGCGAAGCGATCTTCAGCCGCGCTGCGGTGTCGATTCCCGCCTCCTGAGTGAGGAGCGTCTCAAGAGCCTTGCGCGCCTCCTGACGGATGGTGTTGCGATCCTCGTTGAACCCGACCTCATCGATTTCGGCTAGCGTGTCGGCTACGGTGTGGGCCAGCTTGTTGAGCTTGTCGCGGCTGATCCTCATAGCACCGCCTTGTATTTTTTCGCAAGCTCGGTCTTCACCTTCTTGAACATCTCGGCGTACTGCGCGCCGCTCTTGCGCATTTCGTCGGAGTAGGCGTCGAGAATCACGCGCACTTCCTCGTTGATGCGGTCTTCGAGCGAAAGCTCCTCAATCAGGCCAACGGTGACGCGCGCCTCCGTCCCCTTCAAATTGCCGGTGGAGATCATTTTGGCATCGATGAGGTGCTTGACCGTGCGGCGGGCCAGATACCCAATGTATTCGCGCGAAAAAATCATGGGCTAAGTTATGAGAATAGCGCATTGGGCCCGTGAGTGTACACTTTGGCCGTGCAGCCGAGTGCGAGGGACGACGCGTTCTTCGCGACCGGGCTGAAGTGTGCGACGCCGGGGGTCAGCGAGCTGAGCTGAAGCCAAGGCGCACGACATCCGCTGTCGGCGATGGGGCTAGATGAAATGCAGGTTCGACTCCCCGCTGTAGCACCACAGGAAGCACGCCGGGACGTGTGAGAGCATCGATTTCATAACGCACCGCAACGTCGGTCTGCCCGCCATTCCCCGTCCAGGAAAATGGTATCTCGAGAACGCACTCCGCCGTCGAGCCGCGCAGTACAGTCCTACTGGTGGCCGATGCGAGAGGCGTGGGACGAAACCGGCTCGCACCGCCATTGAATTGGTTCGCGGCAGGCACAAGCTCGCCCTTACAGAGAATGGTTGAGCCTGCCGGAAGAGTGGCAGCTACGCTAAGGTTGAAGCGAACGAGGGAGACGCCGGAATCCAGAGGCGCTCGACGCTCCGGTGGCGCGGCCCAGGAAGGACTGGCACAACCAAGCAAGGACACGAGCATCAACAAGCAGATTGCACGTTTCATCGCAGTTCTCCGCGCTTTGCTTATCGGCGCAGAGCGACGCAATGATTAGCGAAAACTGTGGCAAACCCGAAAAATCATTTCGGCAAGCGAACTTGACACTCCGTTTGAGTGTCTCGAATTCGTACACTCTTGTCCCTGCTCTCAGCTTCGGTGCGGGCAGGTTTTTGTGTTGAGGCACCCGTCGGCGATTCGCAACCGCTCGACGGGACGCCCACCGGTAAGATGCTCATTTACAATTTCCGCCGCATCCTCCGGCTGCACATTGCCGTACCAGACAGCTTCGGGATAAACCACCACCGTAGGACCATGCTCACACTGATCGAGGCAGCCCGACTTGTTGATGCGGACGCTTGCGCCCAGCCCTGCGGCCTTGGCCAACTGCTGCAACTGAGTGTGCAGTTCACTCTTGCCGTCGCTTGTGCACGATGGACGCGGTGCGCCTTCCGGACGCATGTTATGACAGACAAAGACGTGATGCTTGAATACCGGCAAGCGACGATCCTCCTGAAGTTGGCTTTCTACAGAGTAAGGCTTCTACCGCATTTGCCAAACCTCCGGCGCTCTTTCCACAATTGAACAGAATGCCCCGCCCGTATCTGAGAGAATGAGTGCTTGACTATGAGTTCGGAAAATCTGTTAGCTCTGAAAGACGACATGGTGGCCTTTATCGAAGGGCACGGCTTGCGACGCTTGCCCGGCTACGTCACCGAGGACATTCCGTCCATCTTGTGGGAGAGCGAAGGCAATCCCGATGCTTGGAAAGATTTCGTCGAGATGGCCAAACATGTC
>Ga0302326_10001208_pt1 | contig 66865 bp, 62 predicted proteins | sample Palsa_T0_3_FD_202264 | JGI IMG/M metagenome (GOLD analysis project Ga0302326, IMG submission 202264) | Peat permafrost microbial communities from Stordalen Mire near Abisko, Sweden - Palsa_T0_3 | ecosystem: Environmental > Terrestrial > Soil > Palsa > Peat permafrost | place: Sweden: Abisko...
CTTGCCCGATTGAGCCCACCACCCGCCCGTCGACGGCAACACTGGCTTCGGCAACGCGTTGCAATAACCCAATCATGTCGACATCTCGGCGCGATCTGGCATGAATAAACGCGATCCTCAGGGAACTAGCGATCCTCACGGAACTGGAGGAAACTACCCAATTCTAGCGTTTTTCGGCGCTTCTGGTAGCCAAGGCGAAGCTGCGTGGCGGTCGCCTTCAACAAACCGCGTCCCTGAACGCGGCGCACGGCGTTAGTCTGAATCATGATCTGGCTCATCTACTGCGGGCTCTTTTTGTTCATGCTGTTCAACATTTTCCGTATGTTGAACCGGTTCGGGCGATGGGCGTGGGGGTTGTTCCTGGGGTTGCTTGCGTCTGCGGCGGCCTACGTCGGACTGTTTGTGCTGCCCGTCGCATCGTCGGCAGTGTTGGACAAGCATCGGGTCTGGCTGGGGCTGATTCTTATCGGTGGAACGCTTCTGTATGCCGGCTTGGGGTTTTATTTCATTCGCCGGTTCGTGGCGAAAATGAAAACAGACGATAGGCCGCCGCACGATTGAACCCGCCACGAGATCCACAACGGGTGGCACTTCCAGCTAAATTATCTATCTATATCCCACAATCCTCAAAATCTTACATAAGTCGGAGAACAAAGAGCATAGAAGAGCAAAAAAGGCCAGTTTGTGGAGTTCTCATCTGACTTTTCGGCTATTTACGCCATAGGGTGGGAGTGAACAACACCAGAATGGTGAAAACCTCCAGTCGGCCCAGCAACATCGCCGCCGAGCAAACCCAGGTCTGGAAGTTGTTCAAAACTCCATAATTGCTGCCCGGGCCGACCAATCCTAAGCCGGGGCCTGCGTTGTTGATGCAGGCGATGATGGCGGAGAAGGCAGTCATGAAATCCAGGCCGCTGGCGAGCTGCAGGAAGATCAGCGTCACGATGCTCATGAAATACAGAAACACGAAGGCCAGCACCGCAAACACCACTTTATTGGCGATGATCGAGCCGCCGACTTTGAGCGGGCGAACCATGCTCGGATGCACCAATTGGTTGAGTTCGCGATGCGCTTGCTTGGCGAGCACCAGCGTGCGGATCATCTTGATGCCGCCGCCGGTCGAACCTGAACTGCATACGATACAGCTCAAGAACATCATCCACATCGGCGCAAATATGGGCCAGCGGGAGTAATCCTGCGTGTGCAACCCGCTGTCGGTGGCGATCGACACCACGTTGAAAATGGAATGCCGCAAGGATGTGGAGAAATCCGGATAGTTGCCCTTCATATAAAGGAACACGGCGACGCCGATGCAGCTGACCACGAGCACGCCGAGAATCGCCTTGGCCTCGGCATCGCGAAAATACGCCATCGGGCCGCGCTCGCTCCAAGCCAGATAATGCGTCGCGAAGTTCAACGCAGCCAACACGGAGAAAAACGTCAATACCATTTCGATGGGCAGCGAATTGAAGTGCCCGATGCTGGCGTCGTAGGTGGAAAAACCGCCGAGAGCCAACGCGGAAAAGCCGTGACAGACGGCGTCGAACCAGTCCATGCCGGCAAACCTCAAACACGCGATGCATGCCGCCGTGAGCCCGGCGTACACGGCCCATAGCAGTTTGGCGGTCTGTCCGATGCGCGGAGTGAGCTTCCTGTCCTTCATCGGACCTGGCATTTCCGCGCGATAAATCTGCATGCCGCCGACGCCCAGCATGGGCAGTATCGCCACCGCCAGCACGATGATGCCCATGCCGCCGAGCCAGCTGAGCAAATGGCGCCAGAGATTGATCGAGCGCGGCAGGAACTCCAGTCCGGAGAGCACCGTGCCTCCCGTGGTGGTCAGCCCGGAGGCCGCTTCGAAATAGGCGTCCGTGAAATTGATCGGCAGGTAGTTCCACAACGGAAAGCCCGCCACCGCGGGCAGGGCCACCCAGGTCAGCGCCACCAGCATCAGGCCGTCGCGGGTCTTGAGCTCGCGTTTGAAGCGGCGCGTGCCGAGCCACAACAACGCCCCTAGAAAGAACGTCGCGAACGCGGAAATGACGAAGGATGAAAGGGCCGGGTCCAGGCCCCAAACCGCCAACACCAAGGGCGCCAGCATCGTCGCCGCGAACACCATCATGACGAGGGCGAAGACATGGGCGACCGGCAGAAGAATGTCTTTCACAGAAAAGAAGCGGAGCCTTGGAAGAGCTTCTCGACTGTCTCGATGTGACGCCGGTCCGTGAGAAACAGAATCAGGTGATCATCCGGCTGCACCGTCGTGTCGTGATGCGCGATTATCACATCCTCGCCGCGCACGACGGCGCCCAGCGTCGTTCCCTCCGGCAGCGATATATCCTCGATGCGCCTGCCGATGACCTTGGAGCTGTCCGCGTCGCCGTGCACCACGACCTCGAGCGCCTCGGCTGCGCCGCGGCGCAGCGAGTGCACCCGAACCACATCGCCGCGGCGCACGTGCGCCAGCAACGAACCGATGGTGACTGTCTGCGGCGAGATGGCCACATCGATGGAACCGCTTTCGATGAGTTCCGCGTACGACGGCTTGTTGATCAGCGCCATCACCTTGTGGGCACCGAGGCGTTTCGCCAGCATCGCGGATAAAATGTTGGCCTCTTCCGAGTTGGTCAGTGCAGCGAAGATGTCGACGCTGTCGATATTCTCCTCGAGCAAAAGCTCCTCGTCCGCCGCATCGCCCAGCAGCACGGTGGTACGGCGCAACAGCTCCGATACGCGGCGCGCGCGCTTGCTGTCGCGCTCGATGAGCTTCACCTGATTCTTGTCTTCCAGCTCGCTCGCCAACCGAAAACCGATGTTGCCGCCGCCGGCGATGACGACCCGCCGTGCCGGCGCTTCCTCGCGGCGCATCTCTTTCATGACGGCACGAATGTTCTCGCGCGCTGCGAGAAAAAAGACCTCATCGCCGTCCTCGATGACCGTGGTGCCCTCCGGCTTGATGCTCTTGCCGGCCCGGTAGATGGCGGCGACGCGCGCATCGGCGCTTGGAATGTGCTCGCGCAGCGTGCGCAGCTCGTGGCCCACCAAAGGTCCGCCCTGCAATGCGCGAATGCCCACCAGCCTGACCCGGCCATCGGCGAAATCCAGCACCTGCAGCGCCCCTGGATAGCGGATCAAACGGGCGATGTATTCGGTCACCAGTTGTTCGGGGCTGATCCACACGTCGACGGCCACGCGATTCTCGCCGAATAACCCCTCGCGCTCGGTGTAGTCCGCCGCGCGTACACGCGCGATCTTCTTCGGCGTGCGGTATAGAGTCCATGCGATCTGGCAAGCCAGCATGTTGACTTCATCGCTGTTGGTCAGCGCGACGAGAATGTCCGTGGATGAGATGCCGGCAGCTTCCAGAACGCGCGGACTGGCAGCGTTGCCGTTGACGGTGCGTATATCGAGCCGGTCCTGCAGGTCCCGCAGTATCTCTTCGTTTTGATCGACGACCGTGACGTCGTTCGCTTCTTCGCGCGACAGGTGATTTGCCGCGGTTCTTCCGACCTGTCCGGCGCCCAAGATGATGATTTTCACGGTCGCGCCACTCTACACCACCTCGAGATTGGCGTATGACAGCATCAACCACTTGGTACCCTGGCTCTCGAAATTGACTTGAATTCTAGCCTGGGGGCCGTTGCCCTCGAAATTGAGCACCACACCGTCGCCGAATTTGTTGTGTCTTACCCTGCTGCCCATGCGCATCGACGGTGATGGCGACTCGTCCAGGCCGGCACTGCGTTTGACGTACACCGGCCGCGATACCTGCAGCCTCGGCCTGATCTCCTCGAGCAAATCCGCGGGTATCTCGCCGATGAAGCGCGACGGCTGGCCATAGGTATCTACGCCGTACAAGCGGCGCTGTTCCGCGTAAGTGATGTAGAGCTGCCGCATGGCGCGTGTCGTGCCGACATAAGCCAGACGTCTTTCTTCCTCCAGCGAGGCAAGATCGGCCGCCGAGCGTTGGTGCGGGAACAACCCGTCTTCCAAGCCGGCCAGAAACACCACCGGGAACTCCAGCCCTTTGGCCGAATGCAGGGTCATCATCTGCACACAGTCGTCATAAGGGTCGGCCTGGCCCTCGCCCGATTCGAGCACGGCATGCGCCAGGAAGGATTCCAGCGGCGAAAGCTCCGCCTCCGCTTCGCTGTCGGGCGAGAAGCCTCGCGCCGCGCTCACGAGTTCCTGAAGATTCTCGACGCGGCCCTCGCCGCGCTCGCCCTTTTCCTTTTTGAAATGCTCCACCAAGCCGCTTTTTTGAATGACGTGGTCCACTTGTTCGTGCAGCTCGAGCCCCTCGATCTCCCGGCCCAATTGCTCGATGAGATGCATGAAGGCCTGCAGCGCCTGGGCGGCGCGCTGCGGCAGTGAGCCCTGGGTGGCGAGCGCGCCGTTCCACAGCGAGGTGCCGTTGCTGCGCGACATCTCGCGCACTGCGTCCATGGTCTTGGCGCCGATGCCGCGCACCGGCAGATTCACGACGCGCTCGAAGGACGTGTCGTCCGCGCGGCTTGCGGCCAGCCGCAGGTAAGCCAGCGCATCCTTGATTTCCGCGCGCTCGAAAAAGCGCAATCCTCCGTAGACGCGGTAAGGCATGCGTGCATTCAGGAAGGCTTCCTCGAATACGCGCGACTGTGCGTTGGAGCGATACAGCACCGCGACCTCGCGGCGCGCACCGCCGCGCGCCACCCAATCGCGTATTCGGTTGACGACGAAGTCTGCCTCATCCCGCTCGTTGAAGGCTGCATACAGCTTGATGCGCTCGCCGATCTCGCCGCTGGTCCACAGGGTTTTGCCGAGCCGCCCCGCATTATTGGCGATCAAAGCGTTGGCGGCCTTCAATATGGTGCCCGTGGAGCGGTAGTTCTGTTCCAGCTTGTAGAGCACCGCTTTTGGAAAATCGCGGCGGAACTGATTCAAGTTTTCCACCCGCGCGCCGCGCCAGCGGTAAATGGAATTGTGCGTGACGACGCCGCCTGCGATGAAGTTATGGGTGCGCTCGATGTTGAGGTCGTAGACCTCGGCATCACAGGTCTCGCGCTCGATGCGCTCGATGACGTCGAACCGGCCGGTGTCGACCACCATGACCATGCCAACGCGGATGCTGGCCGCCGTAACGAAGGGCAGCGACCTTTCCAGCATGTGCCCCTGAAGGACGTAGCGGCTGTCGAGCCGCTCGCGGATGGCGCGCGCGATCGACATTAGTTCGGCGAAGTCGGCGCGCACGGTCTCGTAGCGCCAGCTCCCGCCATGCGCTTTGGCCGCGCGGACGCTTAAGCCCATGCCTTCCAGGACGGCGCGATCCGTAGGCGAAACGCCCACCACGGAGATACGGTGCATCGGTGTGCCGCCGCGCCGGTCACCGCACAGCGTGATGACGATGTTGCGCCGATTGGAATCGCGGCCCTGTGGCCGGTGGTGCGGCCGGTCGATGTCCAGACTCACCTCTTCCAGCAGCCGTTCGGCGGCGACCAGGGTGTCGAGCGAGCTGAATATCCGCCTTAAGTGGGACGCATCGTGTGCAAAGCCGTTCACACCCTTGCCTTTGCGGGGAACGAACGGACAGGTCGGCAGACCGAAGCGCAGTGACGTCAGCACCTCGTCGATGCGCGCCTCGTTCTCATTGGAATGAGTGCGGATGATCCACAGCGCGTCGGCATGCTCCTGCAGGGCGCGCTGCTTGAAGCCGACCATGGGCCTCGCTTGGCCCAAGGTGTACACCTGCGAGGTACCGAGTCGGTAGCCCACGCCTTCCTTGTGCATGAGGTACAGGAAGTAGGTCTGCGGTGTCTCGCCGAGCATGTAGCCGGCGAAGTGCACGTGCTCGGGCGTGCTCTTGAGGACAGCGCCGGAGCGTAGATGCAGGCCGACGAGATGCCCCTGGCGCCGCCTCGCGAAGCACTCGGTCACGCGGGCCGGGCGCAGGTCGCCGCCGCCGTAGTTCGAGAGCACGGAATCGCCCGGGACGATCGACTCAATGGCACGCTTCGCGCCGTCGCCCATCGTCACCTGGGTGCCGGCCGCGAGGCATTGATCGTCATCACCGACGACGAAAGGCATGCCCTCGGGACCCGCCAGCAGCATCAGCCACTTGTACTGGATGGCATTCGTGTCCTGGAACTCGTCCACCAGCACGTGCCGAAATCGAGTCCGGTAGTGCTGCAGCAGCGAAGGATTATCGCGCCACAGCTCGTAGGCCCGCAGCAACAGTTCCGCGAAATCCACGACTCCCGCGCGCTGACAGGCCTCTTCGTAGCTCTGATAGATCTTGATCAATTGGCGCCGCGTGGGATCGCCGTCGTCCTTGATATGCTTGGGCCGGTGGCCTTCGTCTTTTTGGGCGTTGATGAACCAGAGAATCTCGCGGGGTATCCAGCGGGTTTCATCGAGCTCCAGTGCCTTCAACACCTTGCGCAAAATGCGGGCTTGATCGTCGGAGTCCAGTATCTGAAAGCTCTGCGGCAGTCCTGCATCGCGCCAATGGATGCGCAGCAACCGATGCGCCAGACCGTGGAATGTCCCCAGCCACATCGCACCGCCGGGTATCCCCAGCAGCGTCTCGATTCGGCTGCGCATTTCCGCCGCCGCCTTGTTCGTGAAGGTGACGGCAAGAATACTGTTGGGCGAGGCGCCTTCGACCTGGATCAGCCAGGCGACCCTGTGGACCAAGACGCGGGTCTTGCCGCTGCCCGCGCCCGCGAGAACCAAGGCAGGACCCGGCGGCGAGCCGACCGCTTGCCGCTGGGCATCATTGAGACCATCGAGGAGATGAGAGACGTCCATCAGGGCGCGGATTGTACTTTAGGTTTGCACACCAATGTCCCGCGGGCGGCCTTCCTCCGCAAATTCAATCAGGGCCAGCACCAGCGAAAGCAGCACAGGACCGACGATGATGCCGATGGCGCCAAAGGCCGGAATGCCGCCCAGGACGCCGATGAACACCGCCAGCGCCGAAATCTCCGCGCGGCCTGAGATGAGAATCGGCCGCAGAACATTGTCGAGGCCGCCCAGCAAGCAGCCCCAGACCACCATGAATATGCCGTAACCCCAGTGCTTGTCGAAAAAAAGCCATAAAGCCGCCGGAATCCACACGAATGCCGCGCCGCCCACCGGCAGCAGCGACAACAGCGCCGCCAGAACGCCGAACACCACCGGCGAGGGCAGGCCTGCGATGGTGAACCCGATGCCGATCAAGACGCCCTGCAACAGTGCGGTGACGCTGGTGCCGAACACGATCGCGCGCGTTACGGCGCTTAGCTGTGTGAACAGCCGATCTTTGCGCTCTTCATCCAGTGGAATGAGCTGCCGCGCGCGGGCGATCATAAGGTCGCCATCGCGCAAGAAAAAGAACAATAGAAACAACATGATTGCGAATGAGAGCAAGGAGCCTAAGGCGCCCAGGAAAAATGAGCCGCCCATGCTCGCGGCGCGCTCCATGACTTCGCGGGTGCCCGATACCAGCCAGGATTGCACTTGCTCCGCCGAAGTCCCTGTGTGGGCCTGCAACCAGGCATTGGCGCGGGCGATCAGCGGAAACTGCTGTAGATCCGAAAAGGTTTTGATGTCCATCTCGGCCGCGGACTTTTGCACGCTCCTGAGCAGCCCCGAAATCTGCGTCGCGAACTCGAACGACAATGCGCTCAAGGGCAGCAGAATCACGATCGGCGCCAGCACGGTGAGCAGCCCGGCGCTCAAGGACTTGCTTCCCCGCAGACGGCGGCGCAATTTCAGGCCCAAGGGGAACAGCAGGAAGGCAAGGAAAGCCCCCCAGGTCATCGGCAGGGCAAAAGGCTCGAAAATTCGCAACAATGCATAGCCCAATATGGCCGCGACGACCAGAGCGAAAACCCGGGGATAAAAGCTTGATTTGGCCTGCATTTTGCCATCCTAGCATTCGCGCGCCGTCGGCCGCTCATTCTGCCGCCCATGTGTAGCTGCGCCGTGGGGTAACATTCATGAATTCGCGGTAAGACGTCGAGGAAAATGTGGTTAGTCTCAAGGTCAACGGACAGACGCTCGATGTGGATGCGGCGCCCGATACTCCGCTGCTATGGGTGTTGCGCGATCACCTGAACATGCCGGGCACCAAGTACGGGTGCGGTATGGCGCTGTGCGGTGCCTGCACGGTGCACGTCGATGGCGCGGCCACGCGCTCGTGCGTGCTGCCGCTGCAAGCGGCCCTTGGCCGGTCCATCACCACCATCGAAGGCCTGTCGAAGGACAGAAGCCATGCCGTGCAGAAGGCGTGGCTGGAGATCGACGTCCCGCAATGCGGCTACTGCCAGTCGGGACAAATCATGTCGGCGGCGGCGCTGCTCAAGTCAAACCCGCATCCGAGCGATGCCGACATCGATGCCGCGATGTCCGGCAATATATGCCGTTGCGGTACCTATACGAGGATTCGCCAGGCGATCCATCGCGCCGCGCAACTGATGGATTCATCGGCTTAAGAGAGCAGTCATTCTCGAACTCACCCGCCGCGATTTCTTGAACGCCACCCTGGCCGTGGGCGGCGGTTTGGTTCTCGGCGTGACCTTGCCGGAAAAATCAGGAAGGTCCGCGGCGGCGAGTGCCGCACGCCGCGCCGCCGGCCAGCCCGATACCCAACTCAATGCGTGGCTCAAGATCGCCCGCGACAATTCCATCACGGTGATCGTGGACCGATCGGAGATGGGCCAGGGCGTGTATACGGCTTTGCCGACTCTGATCGCCGAGGAATTGCACGTTGATCTCGACGTCATTCAAATCGTCGCCGCGCCCGTCGGCGATGCCTACAACAACCCCGGCAACGGGGGCCAGATCACGGGAACCAGCAACAGCATTCAAGACGCCTGGGAGAAGCTGCGTATCGCGGGCGCGCAAGCCCGCATCATGCTGACCTTGGCGGCCGCCAAAGCATGGCGGATCGATCCGAGTCAATGCCGCGCCGTCAGCGGTGCGATCGTCGATACGCGCGGCAGGACCCTGACCTACGGCGCGCTCGCCGACGCCGCGGCACGGGAACCTGTATCGAAGGATGTGCAGCTGAAGCCGCGCGCGGAATTCAAGCTCATCGGCAAATCGCGGGCGCGCATCGATACGCCCGGCAAGGTCGATGGCAGCGCGGAATTCGGGTTGGACGTCAAACTGCCTGGCATGCTGCACGCTGCGCTGGCACAGTGCCCGGTCTTGGGCGGCAAAGTAAAGGCGCTGGACAGCGCCGCCGCCGAAAAAATGCCGGGTGTGCGCAAGGTGATGATTACGGATGGCGGCGTGGTGGTCGTCGCCGATCACTTCTGGCAAGCATTGAAGGCGCGCGATGCGCTGCACATCAGCTGGGACCCGGGCCCCAATGCGCAACTCGACAATGCCGCCATCGGAGCGCTGCTGCGAAAAACAGCCGCGGCCGGCGATGGGCTCGTGGCTCGCGGCGACGGCAACGCGAATGACGCGCTGAAAGGTGCGGCGAAGACGTTGCAGGCACGCTATGAACTGCCGCTGCTGGCGCACGCGACCATGGAGCCCATGAACTGCACCGCCGACGTAAAGTCCGACGGCTGCGATCTCTTTGTCGGAACGCAAGTGCAGCAGGTGGCGCAAATGACGGCGGCCGCCGCGGCAGGATTGGATCCATCGAAGGTGCGCGTCTTCACCACCCTGCTCGGCGGCGGTTTTGGCCGCCGCTTGGACATCGATTTCATCCCCGCCGCGGTGCTGGCGTCCAAGGCAATGGCGGCCCCCGTCAAAATCATTTGGACGCGCGAAGACGACATGATGCATGACACGTATCGTCCGCCCGCGCTCGAGGACATGCACGGTGCTTTCGATGCCGCGGGCAAGCTTACTGCGGTCAAGCTGCACGTCACCAGTCCTTCGATCACCGAGCGCATGTTTCCGCCCGTCAAGGGAGTGGATGACTCCGTGGTCGAGTACGCCATCAACTTTCCGTACGAGGTGCCAAACTACCTGTTGTGCTATTCGCGCCAGGAAATCGGCATCGACGTCGGCTTCATGCGTTCGGTGAGCCATGCACCCAATTGCTTTGCCATCGAAAGCTTCATGGATGAACTTGCCGCCGCCGCGGGCAGGGACCCTTACGAATTTCGCATGACCCTGCTCAATCAAAAACCCCGCCATCAACGCGTGCTGAAAACGACTGCCGAGCGCGCGGGCTGGGGGCACGCCCCCGCGGGACGACACCAGGGAATCGCGTTCATGGTGGGCTACACCACGCATATCGCTCAAGTTCTCGAGATCTCCATCGAAGCAGGCGGGATCAAGATTCATAAGATCACCTGCGTCGTCGACTGCGGACAAATGGTCAACCCGAAGATCGTCGAATCGCAGATCGAAAGCGGCATCATCTTCGGTTTGTCCGCGGCGCTCTGGGGAGAGGTGACCATCTCGGAAGGCAAGGTGCAGCAAACCAATTTCAACAACTACCGCGTGCTGCGCGGCAATGAGCTGCCCTTGCTCGATGTGCATCTGCTCGACAGCGACGAAACTCCGGGCGGAATCGGCGAAGCCGCCGTGGCGCTGGTCGCGCCCGCCATTTGCAATGCGTACTTCAGCGCCACGGGCAAGCGGCTGCGCCGTCTGCCGATTGCCCCGCAGGCACGTCCGACATGATGCGTGCATGGCCCACCGAACTGATCATCGGGATCTGGGTGGTGTGGTTCGTGTTTTGGCGGGTCGCCGCACTCGGAGTAAAGCCGGTCGAGCGACAGGAGTCGGTCGGATCGCGGCTCTCCTACCTGCTGCCGATGTTCATCGTCATCCTTCTCATGCTGTGGCAGGACTGGCCAGGGTGGCTTGGAACGCAGCTGTTGAGCGGCGGTTGGGTCGAGTATTGGCTAAGCGTGGCGCTGATCGTGGCAGGACTGGCGTGGACGGTGTGGGCCCGAAAGACGCTCGGCGGTAACTGGAGCGGTCGCGTGACCGTCAAAAGCGGCCACGAGTTGGTGCGCTCCGGACCGTATCGCTGGATACGCCACCCGATCTACACGGGCGGCTTGCTTGCGTTGCTCGGATCGGCGCTCGCCTCCGGCGTCGTCGCCGGGTTTGTAGGCTTTGCGGTGGCGATCTGTGCCTTGGTATACAAGCTTAGGATCGAGGAACGCTGGATGCTGGGCCAGTTCGGGGAAAGCTACCGAGACTACCGGCGTGTGAGCTGGGCATTGGTGCCCTTCATTTATTGACGCGCGATACGGCTATTGCGATACGGCTATTGCGATACGGCTATTGATGCGCCGTGCGGCAAATCACCAGCCGGTAACCGATGTCGAGCGCATCTCGCGCCATCAAATCCGCGTGCTGCGCGGCCCAAGCACCGGACATCAAATCGGTGCGCAGTCTACGCAGGCCTGCCTCGAGTTGCGCAGCGTCCAGTTGGGCGAATGAGGAAATGCCGGCGCGCACCGACTCGTCCAGATAGGCCTCGGGCCGGCGCCAGTAGGCGCAGAGGAAGCCGTCGCGACAGTCGGCGGCAATCGCCACCGGCGCGGCGGTAACATCGGCGAAGACATCGGAAAAATGGCTCAAGCCGGCAGATTTGCCGCGGTCGAGCGCGAGGATGTTCGGGAAGTAATCCACCAGCCAAAATCGCCGCATGGCATCGAGGTCGAACGTCAGGAACACGCTTCGATCGCGGGCGACCCGCGCGCATTCCTCGAGGCCGCGGCGCACATCGCTCCAATGATGCACCGTCAGTACGGCGAGCACCGCGGCGAATGCCCCGTCGGAAAACGGCAGTGCTTCGCATCGCGCCTGAACCGCGGCAGCGGCGGATGGCGCACGCTGCTTGATCATGGTCAAGGAGGGTTCGGCTGCCACCACGTCCCGGTCGGCAGGTTCATAGGATCCGGAGCCCGCGCCGACGTTCAATACCGACTCGCAACGCCCAAGCGCGGCTATGATAGCCGCCATGATGAGCGGGTCCTGGCGGCGCGTCCCGCTGTAAGTTCTGCCTATTTCGTCATAGAGCGCTGGCATGACGCCGAGTGCGCTCCCTACCCGGGAATATGGAAGTAATGATCCAAAATCAACGCGGCAAACAGCCACATCAGATAGGTTATGGAGAACTTGAACGTGAGCATCGGCAGCTCCGGACGCGTGCCGCGATTCAAGGCCAGCACGAAGTATAGGAACCGGCCGTTGAGCACCAGGGCCGCGGCGAGATAGATGAGGCCGCTCATGCCGCTGAGAAACGGCAGCAGCGTGCTGACGATGAGCAGGATCGTGTACAGCACGATTTGCAGACGCGTGTAGGCAACGCCGTGGGTGACCGGCAGCATCGGAATACCGACTTTGGCGTAGTCGTCGCGGCGCGCGATGGCGAGCGCCCAAAAATGCGGCGGGGTCCACGTGAAAATGATCAAGAACAACAGCAGCGCGTGCGGGTCCACCGTGCCCGTGACCGCCGCCCAGCCGAGCACCGGCGGCGCGGCTCCGGCGGCGCCGCCGATCACGATGTTCTGCGGCGTGGCGCGCTTGAGCCACAGGGTATAGACCATGGCGTAGCCGATCAGTGAGCAGAACGTCAGCATTGCCGTCAGCGCATTGACGCCGAGCCAGAGAATCAGCATGGAGATGAGCGCCAACGAGCCGGCAAACGCGACCGCAAAGCGCATTTGCAGCTGACCGGTGGGCAGCGGACGGCGCCGGGTACGCAGCATCTCCCGGTCGATGCGCTGATCCAAGACGTGATTGAAGGCTGCGGCGGATCCGGAGGCGCAGGCGATGCCAAGCGTGCCGAAAATCAATGCGGACAACGGGATCCAGCCCGGCGAGGCCAGCACCATGCCGACGATGGCCGTGAATACGATCAACAAGCTCACTTTGGGTTTGGTGAGCTCCAGATAGTCCCGCCAGCGGTGGCCGCCGGCGATGGCAATCGAAGGAGTGTTGGGCACGGTCGACATGTGTCCCCTAGGGTATCACGCCGTCCGCGCGTGCCGGCCGGAGCGCGCGCAGCAACGTCACCATCACGATGACCAGCAGAGCCGCGCCTGCATTGTGCATCGTGGCCAACGGCAGCGGCATGGCCAAGTGCACCATGGTCAGACCGATACAAATTTGCAGCAAAACCGCCAATACGAGCAGGGCGCCGGCTGTCCGCAAATGCCGTTGTTCGGCTCTGCGCAGGGTCAGGCACCCAAGCGCCAGCAACCATCCTCCCGCCAGCACCGCCCCGATCCTGTGCGTCACATGAATCGCGGTGCGCGCCGGATTGCCGAGAACGCCGCCCGTGTAGTCGACGTCCTGGCCGCGCGACAGGACGAAAGCGTCGTGGAAGTCCATGGGAGGCCACCAAGACTGCTGGCAGGTGGGTAGATCCGGACACGCCACTGCCGCGTAGTTGCTGCTGGTCCAACCCCCGAGGGCAATCTGCAACAGGAGCACCGCCAGTCCCGGCCATGCGTATTTTCGCAAGGAGGCCTCGCGCGGCGACAGAGCTCGTTGCCCCGGCGTGAGCGACAACCACCACAATATGCCCAGGGTGGTGAGTCCGCCCAACAGGTGCGCTGTCACGATCAGGGGTTTGAGCAGTCGGGTAACCGTGAGGGCGCCCAGCGCTCCCTGCAGACAGACGATGACGAGCAATAGCGCGACCGGGATCAGCGGCTGGCCGCGGCTCTTGCGGTTCCACACGGCCCAAGCCAGCAGGCTGACGATGATTATCCCTAACGTGGTCGCGAAGTAGCGATGAATCATTTCGTGCAGGGCCTTGGCAAAGCCGTGATCCACCTGCGGGTAGAAGTGGCCGTAGCAACCTGGCCAATCCGGGCAACCCAGGCCTGCATCGGTGAGTCGCACCCACGCGCCCAGCACCACCACTGCGGCGGCGAGCAGCGCGCCGGCAAGGGCTAGGCGGCGGAACCACACGGTGCCTTGCGAGGACTGCATGGGTTGCGTTGATTGAACGGGTTGCATCGATTTCATGGGTCAACCTATCTGCGACAGACGCAGCAAGCGCTTCAAGTCCTCCAGCATGCCCTTCGCCCCGGCGTCGGCCTCGTAGTACATCATCGCATTGCCCAGAGGATCGATGAGATAGATGCGTTGGGAATCCGCGGCGGGCAGCAGCTTGAGCAGCGGTTCCACCGCTGTCCCCAAGGGCACCGTGATCAGGTCCGGATGCACTTCAAGCAGTTGCTGCATGTCGCAGCAGCCAGCATCGGCGATCAGCACCCGCTGCACTCGGTCCATGTCCCGATCCAGCGCGGTGCGCACCTGCCGCGTATCGTAGAGCCGCCGCAGGCAAAGCGCATCGCACCGGCCGCGCTGCACGTACAACAGGGTCCACTTGTGCTCCAGCGCCTGCGCCCCGGGCAACGCGGATTCGGGCAAGGGCCGCGGCGGCTGTATGAGTTCACCGTTGTTGACCTGGCCGCCGGGACGCCACAGATGTCCGTAATATAGAAAGAACGAAATTGCCAGGGGCGCGAAAAACATCAGCGCCACGCCGATCAATACGCGCCGCTGACGGCGATCGCGCTCCACGGCTGTCTTCACGCCGCCACCCGGCGGCTGTTGGTGACGATGTAGATGACGAACAGGGCTGTTGCCAGTCCGAACCATTGCACTGCGTAGCCAATGTGGCGCATGGGCGGAAAGCCCGGCGGCGACCAGCGCCGCACGTAGCCGTCTGGCTCGCCGGGATCGAGCAGGATCAGGTCCGCGGCGCGCGCCCACCGGGCCTCCTTGAGAAGTGCCGCGATCTCCTCATGCGTGGGAAAACTCGCCACCACCGGATAGGGCGGCGCCAGCACGCCCCGCGTGCCCAGCTGAATGCCGGGACTGGGCAGATTGTCGGCCCGGCCGTGAAGCGTTCGCGCTTGCGCGTTCACGGGGATGGCCGGCAGCTGCGCGCGGCTCGCTCCCACGGGCACCCAGCCGCGGTTCACGAGAATCCAACCCCCGCCCTGCAGTTCGAAAGGCGTTATGACGAAATAGCCGGCCTGTTCCGACTCGACCATGTTGTCGATCAAAACCTGCCGCGAATCGTCGTAGTGCCCGGCAGCCGCGAGGTGTTGATAACGAGGCAACGGCGGCGTTGCGGCTTCGATGGGCCGCGTGGCGTCGCTGCCCGAAGCGAAGGAGTCGTACAGCACACGTTTTTCGTCCGCACGCCGCAGTTGCCACCGGCCCAGCGAAATCAGCAGCGCCAACAGAACGAGCGTGAGCAGCGTCATCAGGGGACGCGGTGCGAAGATGCGGGAGCCGATTGTGATGGACACGATATAATGCAGATCGAGTGGTATTCAAATATCTCATCATCGGAATGCTTTTAGCTGTCGTGATCAGCCTCGGTAAAGCGCTGTTCCATTTATCCAGCAACTCGCCACACGCGGACACCAAAATGGTGACCGCATTGACATGGCGCATCGGCTTGTCGGTAGCGCTGTTCCTGCTGCTGATCGTTGCCTACTACAACGGCTGGATCGATCCCGCGGCTCGCCGTCCCTGAAGACGCTACAGCCAGTACACGAAGATAAAGAGACCCAGCCACACCACGTCGACGAAGTGCCAGTACCAAGCCACGGCTTCGAAGCCGAAGTGTCGCTGCGGGGTGAAATGTCCGTTCATCACCCTGAACCAGATGGTCGTGAGCATGATGGCGCCCACCGTCACGTGCATGCCGTGAAAGCCGGTCAGCATGAAGAAGGTCGAGCCGTAGATGCCGGTTCCCAGCTGCAAGCCGAGTTCGGTGTAGGCTTCGTGATACTCGTAGGCCTGGCAGCCGACGAAGGTGAAGCCCAGCAGGAATGTCAGCGCCAGGAATATCTTCAAGCGCGTGCGGTGGCCGGCGATCAGCGCGTGGTGCGCGATGGTCACGGTGACGCTGCTCGTCAACAGTATGGCGGTGTTCATCGCCGGCAAGCCCAGCGCCGGCACCGTTTCGAAGCTGCCGTCGGCGTGCGGGCCCAAGGCCGCGGGTCCATTCGACGGCCAGGAGCCCGTAAAGTCGTTCCACAGCAAGAGCTTGGTGAAAATCTTCACGCCTTCGCCCGACAGCCAGGGCACCGAGAGCGTACGCGCATAGAAAAGCGCGCCGAAGAACGCCGCGAAGAACATCACTTCGGAAAAGATGAACCACATCATTCCCATGCGGAATGAACGGTCCACCGCCAGGTTGTACATGCCGTGCTGGTTCTCGCCGATGACGACGTTGAACCAGGAGATGAACAGCATGGCCAACATCAGGAAGCCCGGGATCAGCGCATAAGCCGGCAGCCAGCTATTGAGCATGGCCACCGCGCCCGACATCAGTACGAACAGCGTTACGGATCCGTAGATCGCCAGCTTGCTGGTGTGTGGGACGTAGTAATGGTCGTGTTCGTCCGCGGTTGCCGTATGCGCTTGCGCCATGATTCGATCTCTAACGGTGATAGCTGATAGTTTAACGTTAACTCAAGGCCGTGTTGCTGCGGACTGCGTCGTATCGTAGAACGTATAGGCCAGGGTGAGCGTGTCGATGTTCGCGGGCAGCTGCGGGTCGACGATGAAGCGCACCGGCATGTCGCGGCCTTCGCCCGCGGCAAATTTCTGCGGGCTGAAGCAGAAGCATTCGGTCTTGTGGAAATACTTGGCCGTGCCCACCGGCGTGATGCTGGGAACCGCCTGGGCAACGGACGCAAACGGCGTGAGGTTCTTCGCATAGAACTCGGAATCGTAGAGTTTGCCGGGATGTATGCGCATCGATGCGACCTTGGGCCGAAATTCGTAGCTGCCCACTGATGCCGGCGAGGCGACGAACTCGATGGTCACTTCGCGGTCGGGGTCCACCGCTTCCCGCACCACCGTGGCTCCCGCCCTGGCCTCGGCGTTGCCGATACCGGCGGCCCGGCACAGCAGGTCATATAAGGGAACCAACGCCCAACCGAAGGCGAAGCTGCCCGCGGTCATGATCAGAAGCCCGACGATCAGCTTGCGATTGGCGCGCCGGAGGTCCATCAGTGGTGGCCGCGAAAAACAAGCAGGGCGATGAAGCCGAAGTAGAATGCCAGGGCCAGGGACATCAGCCCGAACGCGCTGTTTCTGATGCGCCGCTTGCCGGAACTCATGCTCATTCGATGTCGGGCGCCGTGGTGAAGCTGTGGTAGGGGGCGGGCGAGGGTAAGGTCCACTCCAGCCCGGTCGGACGCGCGCCGTCCCAAACCAGCGCGCTCGCCTTTGCACCGCCGCGCGCGCATTGGACGATGATGATGACGAACAGAATCTGCGACAAGCCGAAGCCGAAGCCGCCGATCGAGGACACCATGTTCCAGTCGCTGAATTGCACGGCATAGTCGGGTATGCGGCGCGGCATGCCCGCCAGCCCCAAAAAGTGCTGCGGGAAGAACAGTACGTTGACGAAAATGGTGGACAGCCAGAAATGCCACTTGGCCATGGCCATGTTGTACATGTGACCGGTCCACTTCGGCAGCCAGTAGTACACGGCCGCCATGATGGAGAAGACTGCCCCCGGCACCAGCACGTAGTGGAAGTGTGCCACCACGAAGTAGGTTTGGTTATATTGGAAATCGACGGGCACGATGGCCAGCATCACGCCGGAGAAGCCGCCGATGGTGAAGAGGAACAGGAACGACAACGCAAACAGCATGGGCGGCTCGAACGTCAGCGATCCCTTCCACAGGGTGGCGGTCCAGTTGAACACCTTCACGCCCGTGGGGACCGCGATCAGCATGGTCGACATCATGTAGAAGATCTGCGCCGCCAACGGCATGCCGTCGACGAACATGTGGTGTCCCCACACGATGAACGACAGGAAGGCAATCGACGCGATGGCGTAAATCATCGAAGTGGCGCCGAACAGGGGCTTGCGCGAGAAAGTCGGCAGGATCTCGGAGATGATGCCGAAGGCCGGCAGGATCATGATGTACACCTCGGGGTGCCCGAAGAACCAGAAAATGTGCTCGAACATCACCGGATCGCCGCCGCCCGCGGCGTTGAAGAAGCTGGTCTTGAAGAAATGGTCCGTGAGCAGCATGGTCACCGCACCCGCCAGCACCGGCATCACGGCGATCAAGAGATATGCCGTGATCAGCCAGGACCAGCAGAACAGGGGCATCTTCAGCAAGTTCATGCCCGGCGCGCGCATGTTCATGATGGTGACGATCACGTTGATGGCGCCCATGATGGAAGACGCGCCCATCATGTGGATGGCGAAAATCAGCATGGGAAACGCATCGCCGGTCTGCAGCGACAAGGGCGGGTACATCGTCCAGCCGCTGGCGGCCCCGCCGCCCGGTACCAACAGGGACGACAACAACAGGGTGAAGGCGAACGGCAGAATCCAGAAGCTGAAATTGTTCATGCGCGGCAGCGCCATGTCCGGCGCGCCGATCTGCATGGGGACCATCCAATTGGCGAGGCCGACGAACGCGGGCATGACCGCGCCGAAAATCATGACCAGGGCATGATAGGTGGTCATCTGGTTGAAGAATTCCGGCTGCACCAGCTGCAGGCCGGGTTTGAACAACTCGGCGCGGATGATCATCGCCATGGCGCCGCCGATGAAGAACATGATCAGGCTGAACACCAGGTACATCGTGCCGATGTCCTTGTGATTGGTCGCGAACAGCCAGCGCTTTATCCCTTTGGCGGGCTCGTCATGATGATCATGCGCAGTGTCGGTGGCTACGGGCTCAGGCATATTGGATCGCTCTCTTGCAAAATTGATACAAAATCATCGATGCAAAACTAGTTGGACAAAAAACTAGTTGGGCAAAACTTGCGCCGTGCGCGGCGGCTGGGCGCCGGGCGCCGCCGTGCCGGCCGCCGCGCTCTCCTGACCGGCGGCTGCCGGTTGCTTGAGCGCCGCCTTCTGATCCGCGACCCATTTCTTGAAATCCTCGGGGGTCAGCACCCTCACGACGACGGGCATGAAGCCGTGATCGCGGCCGCACAACGCGGCGCATTGGCCGCGGTAAGTACCTTCCTTGCCGGCGTCCACCTTGAACCAGAGTTCATTGACATAGCCGGGGACCGCGGAGCGCTTGGCACCGAAATCAGGCACCCACCAGGCATGGATGACGTCCTGGGAGGTGAGCAACAGGCGCACCTTCGTACCGCTCGGAATCACCATCGGCTTGTCCACGTCCAGCAGGTAGTTCTCCACCGTGTTCGGATCGACTCCCGACCTGAGTTCGCGCGCGAAATTGGACGGCCGGGCCAGGGTCGAGAAGAAATCGATGCCCTCCGCCGCGTCCATGTATTGGTATTCCCACTTCCACTGGTAGCCGGTGACGCGGATCGAGAGCCCGGAATCGCGCGCATCCTCCATTCTCAGGATCAACTCGGCGGCGGGAATCGCCATCACCACCAGGATCACCACGGGAATGACGGTCCAGATGATCTCCACCTGCGTACTGTGCAGCATGGTGGTGTCGGCCACCGCGCCCTGCGACTTGCGGAACTTCACCAGCGAATAAATCATGGCACCGAACACCACGACGGCTATGCCGACGCAAATCCAAAACACCTCCATGTGCAGGGCGAACATGTCACGACTCAGGTCGGTGACTCCTGCGGGCAGGTTGTAGCCGTTCGACGTATTGGCGGAGGCGTCGACCGCGAATGATCCCGATGCAGCCGCGCAAAGCGCAGCCGCGGCCCGGCGGGCCCGCGGCGGCGAAATGCTCTGACCATCGCCACTAAGTTCTCTCATCTAAACGGATCCCCTAAGTTCACAACCTCGAGCGGCGGCGATTCGTTCATTCCGCCCACCAATCCAACCAAACGCTTCGCCAGCCTGCAGCGGTCTTCCTCGGTGAGGAAGCTGCCAACTTCATAAGCTCGTCCGCGGCTCTCGATGGTCAGGCGGCTGGTGCCTGAGCGCCGCAGCGGACTGCGAAGTCTAACCTTCGCCCAATGCCTCGCAAACTCTTGTTTTGCCACGCCGCTGCGCGACCTGGTCACCAAGCTGATCTGCGAGTCGGTGATAAGCACGGTTTGGGTGTAGTTGCGGCGCTGCAGGCTGGCGTGCAGCGCAAGCCCTAACCCAAGCATCTCCAACGCCCAGAAAGGCAGTACGGGCCACAGCCCTTGCATCGCGAATATGAGCGCAAAGCTCAAGGAAAACAGGCATGTAGCAGCGAAAAACCATTTCGCGGCCGTCGGTTTGAGCGAACAATTGGGCGCGAGCTCGATGCGCTGTTCCATGGCGCAAAGAATAACCCAGGCCGGCCTCAGGCTGGCAGGCGGGAAAACCATTCAACTCGGCCGTCGCAACTTCAGCTGGCGTTTGAGTTCCTGCAGCGAGACTTCGGCGCCATCCGGCCGGTTTCGCGAACTTGAGGCAGGCGCCCAGGCGTGCGCGAACACTACTTCATGGGTGGCAGGCAGCAGACCGTCCTCCCGAAATTGCTCGTAGGCAGCTTGCATGGCGGCAAATTTTCGCGGGCTCGACAGTCCCCTGCGCCGCGCTGAGGCGGCATTGCGCGCGCCGGTGGCCTTCAAATCCTCCGCCACCCGCCTCACGTCGGTATAACGCAGCGTAAAGCGTTCCACGTCCAACACCGGCGAGATGAATCCTGCCCGCACCAAGGCATCGCCGACGTCGTGCATGTCGAGGAAAGGGTTGACATGGGTGGCCGTATCCACCTGCGCCCAGGCGCTGCGCAGTTCGCGCAAGGTGTCCGGGCCGAATGTGGTGAAACAGAGCAGGCCGCGGGGCGCCAGGACGCGGCGAAACTCCCAGAACACGGCATCCGGATCGCACCATTGCAGCATGAGATTGCTGACCACGAGATCGACGCTGCCCTCTGCCAAGGGCAGGCTCTCGGCATCGCCGCACACTCGCGAGAAGCGGCGCAGCCAAGACTGGCGGCGTCCGGCCATGCGCAGCATTTGCGCCGAAAAATCCAACGCGATCACCAGCGCCTTGGGGTAGCGGCCTTTCAAAGCGCGGCTGGCATGCCCGGTACCCGCGCCCGCGTCGAGCACCACGCCGGGCGTGATGGCCATGAGCTGCAGGCGTTCCAGCAAATCCCGGCGCACCTGCGTATGCAGCACCGCCGCGGAGTCGTACCCCGCAGCGGCGCGATCGAACGACCGCTGCACCCATCGGGTATCGAGGGCAAAGCCCTCCACTCCCTCCGTTCCATCGCTCATGAGCCATTCTACCCCCGCCTCGTCGGACTAGCGGCTCGAGGGGGCTGGCTCCGCCGCGATCTTCAGCCGTTTGAACAGCAGCCGATCGCTCTCCACGTCGGGATTGCCGGTGGTAAGCAGCTTCTCACCGTAGAAAATCGAATTCGCGCCGGCCAGGAAACAGAGCGCCTGGAGTTCGTCGCTGATGTCGTTGCGGCCGGCCGCCAGCCGCACGTGCGCGCGCGGCATCAAAATGCGCGCCGCCGCGATCGTGCGTACGAAGTCGAACGGGTCAGGTGCGGGCGCATCGGCCAGCGGCGTTCCGGCAACCCGCACCAACTGGTTGATGGGAACGCTCTGCGGGTGCTCGGGCAGGGTGGCCAGCGTGTGCAGCAGCGCGACTCGATCTTGCGCGGTCTCGCCCATGCCGACGATACCGCCGCAACACACGTTCATGCCGGCGTCGCGCACCGCCTGCAAAGTACCGAGACGGTCTTGGTAGGTGCGCGTGCTGATGATCTTTGCGTAGTAGCGCTCGGAGGTGTCGAGATTGTGGTTGTAATAATCGAGGCCCGCGGACTTGAGTTCCAGCGCCTGCGCGGGAGTCAACATGCCGAGAGTGGCGCAGGTCTCCAGGCCAAGCGATTTGACCTCGCGGATCATGGCCGCCACCTTGTGCAGGTCCTTCGGCTTGGGGGATCGATAGGCCGCGCCCATGCAAAAGCGCGTCGCTCCCGCCGCGTGCGCGGCGCGCGCTCGAACGCTCACTGCCTCGATTTCCAGCAGCTCCTGCACGGGCAGACCCGTATCGAAGCGCACGCTCTGCGGGCAGTAGGCGCAATCCTCGGGGCAGGCGCCGGTCTTGATGCTGAGCAGGGTGCTCACCTGCACCGAGTTGGGGATCTGATGAAGGCGATGCACATGCTGTGCCCTGAACACCAAGTCCATGAATGGCAAGTCAAAAATCTCTGCCACTTCGGCAAGCGTCCAGTCGTTGCGTGTTTCCAAGGGGCACCTTCGGGCGCTTCGGGGCTCGAAGTATTGGAGGGATTGCACCCCTAGTCAACCGGTGGTCATCGTTTCGGTTGACCAATGCTCATTGCCGCCGCGGGCGTCAGGCGAACTGATACTCGAGCAGGATGCCGACGAACACCGCCATCCCGAAGTAGTTGTTGTTGAGGAAGGCGCGAAAGCATTCCTCCCGGGCGCGATCTCGAATCAGCCACAGTTGATAGATGAAGAAGATCGCACCGGCGGCAAGGCCAGCCTCGTACCACAAGCCGAAGTGGATGATGCGGCCCACCAGGTACAGGGAGACCAAGGTCATGATTTGCAGCACCGCGATGATGTGCCGGTCCGAATCGCCGAACAATATCGCCGTGGAGCGTACCCCGATCTTCAGATCGTCTTCGCGATCGACCATGGCATACATGGTGTCGTAAACGGTCACCCACAACATGTTGGCGAGCAGCATCAGCCAGGCGACGCGGGGCACTTGCTCGATTTGCGCGGCGAATGCCATCGGAATGCCGGCGCCGAAGGCGACGCCCAGATACAACTGCGGCACCGAAAGAAAGCGCTTGACGAACGGGTAAGTGACGGCGATGAAGGCGCCCGCCACGGCATATAGCAGCGTGAACTTGTTCAGCTGCAGCGCCAGCAGCAGCGCTGTCAATGCCAGAATCGTGAACAGCACCAATGCCTCGAGGCTCGAGATGCTGCCGAGCGCCAGCGGCCTGTTCTTGGTCCGCTCCACGCGCGGATCGAAGCTGCGGTCGGCGTAGTCGTTGATCACGCAGCCGGCCGAACGCATGATCACCGTACCGAACACGAAAATCAGAAAGACGCCGGCGGCCGGTTTGCCGCGCGAGGCGATCCACAGCGCCCACAGCGTCGGCCAGAGCAGCAGCCAGATGCCGATCGGGCGGTCCAGACGCATGAGCCGCACATATTCGTACGCGCCGGCCAGAATTCTCGGCAGCTCATCGGTCGCGAACGGATGGAAGCGGATGCGATAGACGTACCAGCGCCAGCGCGCGGCGATCCGCTCCAGCAACTCATCCCCTGAACGCGGCAGCGCCAAGCGTCGCCTTACACCCTGCCCATGGCGGGAAGGAACAACTCGTGCACCAGCATCGGAGCGCTGCGCAGCGCGATGCGCGAGCGGCGTGCCCAAAGGCCGGCCGGCTTGATCTCTGCGCGGCACAGCGCACGCGCCGCCATGCTGTCGGTTGCGGGCAGCCACGCATACTCGTAGGCGCTGCGCTCGAGGCCGGACAAACCGCTCAAGGTCTCGCCGAGCGCAGAGTCGCCGAGTTCTGCCAGCCAGGGATGCGCCGACAAGGTCGAATCCGGTATCACCGTCTGGCCGAATACCCACACCTGATCACCGCAGAACATCTCGACGTCCCGGAACAAGCCGGCATCGTCTTCGATGCGCAGTCCCGCGCGGTGCGACGCGGACAGCAAGCCGGTCCAGTAATCCGCCACGCGCAAGGCGAAGCGCGAGCCGCACGCGGCCCTCAAGCGCTGCGTCAGCAGGCCTTTGCCTATCAGCCACGGGCGCAGATGCGCATCGACGGCCAGCTGCCCCAATCGTTCGGCGGGTTGCCATTGAACGGAAGCGATCGACCGAGCCTTGCTTGAGTTCATGGCTGCATTCTACCCGACGCGGCCGTATTGCTCCGCAATCCCAACCCAGCGGCGGACCAGCGGCGCGACATTCTCCGGCCACTCGCGCAGCAGCGTCTCCGCGGCGATCTGCACGCGCGGCAATAAATCGGCGTCGCGCGCCAGATCCGCGACGCGCATCTGGGCGAGGCCCGTCTGGCGCGTACCGAGAAATTCACCGGGCCCGCGCAATTGCAGATCGCGGCGTGCCACTTCGAAGCCGTCGTTGGTGTTGCGCATCACCGCCAGCCGCTCGCGCGCCATCGGCGAGAGCGGCGCGCGATACAGCAGCAGGCAGGAGCTGTCGAAAGTGCCGCGGCCGACGCGGCCGCGCAGTTGATGCAGCTGCGCGAGCCCCAGGCGCTCGGCGTTCTCGATCACCATGAGCGTCGCGTTCGGCACATCGACACCCACTTCGATCACCGTGGTGGCGACCAACAACTGGATCCTGCCTTCCTTGAAAGTACGCATGGTCCCTTCCTTCGCGGCGGGCGGCATTCGGCCGTGCACCAGGCCAACACGGAGTTCAGGCAGTGCCGCGGCCAAAGCGGCAGCCGTTTCCTCCGCGGCCTGGTAGGGCATCTCTTCGGATTCATCGATCAAGGGGCAGACCCAATAAGCCTGGCGTCCTTCCAGACATGCGCCGCGAATTCGCTGCACGACTTCATCGCGGCGCGCTTCCGCGAGCACCACGGTCTTCACCGGCGTGCGTCCGGGCGGCAGTTCGTCGATCACGGAGACGTCGAGATCGGCATACGCGGTCATGGCCAGCGTGCGCGGAATGGGAGTGGCCGTCATGATCAACTGGTGCGGCTGATGGCCGTCCGCGGCGCCTTTTTCGCGCAAACTCAAGCGCTGATGCACGCCGAAACGATGTTGCTCATCCACGATGACAAGTGCCAGCGAGGCGAACTCGACGCTCTCCTGAAACAGCGCGTGCGTGCCGATGACGACGGCGGCATGTCCTGCGCGAATGCCGGACAGTACGCTGGCTCGCGCCTTGCCGGTCTGGCGGCCGCTCAATAGCGCGGTGGCCACCCCCAGCGGTTCGAACCATCGCCGGAAGTTCTGTGCGTGCTGATCCGCCAACAGCTCGGTGGGCGCCATCAGCGCCACTTGACGGCCGATCTCCACCGCGTGCGCCGCGGCCACTGCCGACACCAAGGTTTTGCCGCAGCCTACATCGCCTTGAACCAGGCGCAACATCGGTTTATCGAGAGCCAGGTCGGCCTCGATTTCCGCGAGCACGCGCTGCTGCGCCGGCGTCATGCGAAACGGCAGTGCCGCGAGCAAACCGGCTTTCAGAACGCCGCCGGACTTCAAGCTCCAGCCAGGATCACTCTGGATGCGTTGCCTGAGAAGCTTCAGCGACAGTTGATGCGCGAGCAATTCCTCGAAGGCCAGGCGGCGCTGCGAGGGGTGCCGGCCGGCGAGCAGCATTTCCACCGGGGCATCCGTGGGCGGGCGATGCACGTAGATCAGCGCCTCGTGCAAGCTCGGCAGCCGGGCATCGGCGAGCAACGCGGGCGGCAGCCAATCCTTGGGCTCGCCCGCGCGGGTTTCGTCGAGCGCCATGCGCACCAGCAGCCGCAGGCGTCCTTGCGTCACCCCTTCGGTACTGGGATAGATCGGCGTGAGATGTTCCTCGGGTGCCTCCGCTGCATTTGGATCGACGCGGCGGTATTCCGGGTGCACGAATTCCAAGCCCTTCGGCCCGCGGCGCGCTTCGCCGAAGCAGCGGATGCGTGCGCCGCGCGCGAGGCCTGCTTGCTGCTGCGCCGTGAAATAAAAGAAACGCAGCATCAAAAATCCCGAGCCGTCGGCGATCTTGCAGAGCATTTGGCGCCGGCCGCGGAATGCCACCTCGGTGAGCAACACCTCGCCTTCGACCGAGGCGCGCTGCCCGGGCTTGAGCTCGCCCAACGGCACCACGCGCGTGCGGTCTTCGTAGCGCAGCGGCAGCAGGAACAACAGATCCTGGGTGGTCTCGACTCCGAGCGCGCGCAGGCGCAGCGCCAGCGCATCGCCGACGCCGCGCAGCGCGATGATCGGCTTCTCGATCACAGCGCGACGATGCACTCCACTTCGACTTGGGCGCCGCGCGGAAGGGAGGCCACGCCGACGGCGGCCCGCGCCGGATAGGGTTCGCGGAAATATTCGGCCATGACCTTGTTGACCAGTCCGAAGTGCGCCAGGTCGATCAGGAAGACCGTGGCCTTGACGACATCGTCGAGCGTCGCCCCCGCCGCGAGCACGATGGCCTTCATGTTTTCGAAGCAGCGGCGCACCTGGGCCTCCATGTCGCCTGCCACCAGCTCCTTGGTTTGCGGATCCAAGGGGATCTGTCCCGACACCCAGATGGTGTTGCCGACCCGCACCGCCTGCGAATACACACCGATGGCCGCCGGCGCAGCGTCGGTGGAGATGACTGTTTTGCTCATAAATCTTTTCCTGACGCTGTTACGCCAACGTGCGGCTCACCCGCCGCACATCCGGCATGCGCCTGACGGTGCGGATGACCCGTGCCAGATGCTTGCGGTCGCGCACCTGCACCTGAAACTTCAGTGAGGAGCTGGTCGGGTCGCGCTCTTCCAACGACACCTGATCGATGTTCGTCTCGGTGCCCGCGATGGCCGAGGCGACCGCTGCCAGCACGCCCACCCGATTGTTGATTTCCAGCTGGATTTCCGAGCTGAACAGGCGTCCTGAAGTTCCTTCCCAGGCAACCGACAGCCATTTGTCCGGCTGCTTGCGATACTCGGCGAGATTACCGCAATTCTGCCGGTGAATCATGACGCCGCGGCCGGCGCTCAGGTACGCCATGATGGGATCGTTGGGTATCGGGAAGCAGCAGCGCGCGTAGGTCACCAGCAATCCTTCGGTGCCCGCGATCATCAAGGGTCCGCTGGCCGCCGCGCCGTTGCCGGCACTCTCGGAACTCTCGGCGCCGTGCGGCTGCAGACGGCGCGCCACCAGCGGCGCCAGGCGCTCGCCCAAGCCTATTTTCTCGTACAGCTCGTTGGCGTCCTTGAGGTTCAATTCCTTGACGGCGGCATCGATCTCGGCCGCGGGAATCTGTTTGAGATTCAGCTTGAATTCTTCCAGCGCCAGGTTCAGCAGACGCTTGCCGAGTTCGGCGGCCTCGCCGCGTTTGAGATTCTTCAGGTATTGCCGGATGGCGGCCCGCGCCTTTGCGGTGACCAGGAATGTCGACCAGGAGGGATTCGGCGTCGCGCCCTTGGCGGTGATGATCTCGACGGTCTGGCCGTTGCGCAGCGGCGTGCGCAGCGGCACCAGCCGCCGGTCGACCTTCGCCGCGACGCAACGGTTGCCGATGTCGGTATGGATGGCGTAAGCGAAATCCACCGCCGTGGCGCCGCTCGGCAGGCGCAGGATCCTGCCTTTGGGCGTGAACACGTAAACCTTGTCCGGGAACAGATCCACTTTGACGCTTTCCAGGAATTCCTCGGAGCTGCCGCCCTCCTGGATCTGCACCAGGCCCGCCAGCCACTCGCGTGCACGATCGTGCTCGACGCCGCCGAAGCTGTCGCCGCCGGACTTGTATTTCCAATGCGCGGCGATGCCCGACTCCGCCACGCGGTGCATCTGTTCGGATCGAATCTGAACCTCGATGGGTATGCCGTTCGGTCCGAACAGCGTCGTGTGCAGAGACTGATAGCCGTTGATGCGCGGGATGGCGATGTAGTCCTTGAAGCGTCCGGGCATGGGCTTGTAGACGCCATGCACCAAACCCAGCGTCCGATAACAGGTATCGGCCGAGTCGACGATGATGCGGAAGCCGTACACGTCGACCATGTCGTTCAGTGAAATTTTCTTGTTCTGCATCTTGCGGTAGACGCTGTAGAGATGCTTCTCGCGGCCTTCGACGCTGCCCGACACTTCGGCCCTCTTCAGTGTGGCCTTGAAGGTCTCGGCGATCTTGCCGATGAATTCCTTTTGGTTGCCGCGCGCGCGCTTCAATTCGCGTTCGAGCACCTTGTAGCGGTACGGATAGAGCGCGCGGAAGCCCAGATCCTCGAGTTCGAGCTTCACCGCATACAATCCGAGCCGCTCGGCGATCGGCGCATAGATCTCGAGCGTCTCGCGTGCGATACGCCGACGCTTCACGGGCGGCACCACTCCCAACGTGCGCATGTTGTGCATGCGGTCGGCGAGCTTGACCATGATGACGCGGATATCGCGCACCATCGCCAGCAGCATCTTGCGGAAGCTTTCCGCCTGCGCTTCCTGGCGGTTCTTGAATTGAATCTGGTCGAGTTTGCTGACGCCGTCGACCAGCTCGGCCACCACCTGGCCGAAGATGGAGGCGATCTCGGCCTTGGCCGTGGGCGTGTCTTCGATGACATCGTGCAGGATGGCCGCCACCAGCGTATCGGCGTCCAGGCGCAAGTCGGCGAGAATGTCCGCCACCGCCACCGGGTGGGTGATGTACGGCTCGCCCGAAAGGCGCTTTTGACCGAGGTGTTTTTCCGCGCCGAAGTCGTACGCTTCGCGGACGCGTTCTACCTGGGCGGGGGAGAGATAGGCCTCGAGCTTGTCTAAAAGCTGACTGATCCCGGTGGAGCGTCTTCCACCGGGTAGGAAACCAAGTATGGAAGACGCATAGTCCATCGTTACTCTTGACGAAGGCCGGTTATATCAATCCCCAAGGCCGAGTTGCGGAGCGCGGAAATCCGACGGCATGTCGAGCTCGCTGACCGGCGCGGCCGCCGGCTCTTCGGGCTCTTCCAACATTTCGACCGTAATGTTTCCGGCGGCAATCTCGCGCAGCGCCACGACCGTCGGCTTGTCGTTTTCCCAATCCACCGTTGCCTCCGCACCGTTGGCCAGGCGCCGGGCGCGCTTCGCCGCCAGCAACACCAGGTTGAACAGATTAGGTTCGTTCTGAAGGCAATCTTCGACAGTGATACGCGCCATGCTTGGAGTTCCGATAAAGGGATGCCCAGCATAGCAGAGATGGCGACTTCCGGGCCAGCCAAGCGCGCGGCGGGATGCGTTAGGATGCCGCCAAAGTCGCCGCAAATCGCGCAACTTGCGGGTTGGTTGCCGCAAATTCGGCGCCGCGATCGTGAATGATGTTCTGCAGATCGAGGATGGCTCGCTCGAATTCGTCGTTGATCACGACATAGTCGAACTCGTTCCAGTGGCCCATGTCTTCGGCCGCGTCGCGCAACCGCCGCTCGATGGCACTGTCGGAATCGGTGCTGCGGCCCTTGAGCCGCATCTCGAGCGCATCGCGCGAGGGAGGCAGGATGAAGATGCTGCGCGCTTCGGGCAGGCGTTCGCGCACCTGGCGCGCTCCCTGCCAGTCGATTTCCAGCAATAGCTGCTCGCCGTTGCGCAGCGCCTCCTGCACGACCCGGACCCCGGTGCCGTAGCAATTGTCGAACACGCGCGCGTGCTCGAGAAACTCGCCTTGGTCGATCATCTGCTGAAATCGCTCCGGCGCGACAAAGTGATAGTCGCGCCCCGGCACTTCGTTGGGGCGCGGTTTGCGGGTGGTGTAGGACACGGAAAACTGAATCGCGGGTTCGCGCTGCATGAGCGCCTTGACCAAACTGGTCTTGCCGGCGCCGGAAGGCGCCGCGACGACGAAGAGCCGGCCTTGTCCCATCGGCGCGAATCTAACATAGCGGCCGGACTCCGCCACCGCATTCGTTCACAGTCCGGCGCCTTCAGCGTTGAAGGCGTTTCAATCAGCCTCCCAAGTCCTTGTAAATGTGTCCGTCCTTCATGATGAGCGCCAACGCCGAATCCGGATGTTCGAGAATCGAGACGTCCCCGAAGGGATCGCCATTGACCAGCAACAGATCCGCGTAAGCCCCCGGTTCAATCACTCCGAGTTTGCCCGGGTATGGATTGCGGATTCCGGACATTGCCAGCAGTTCAGCGTTACCCGAGGTGGCCTGCCTCAGGATCTCCAGCGGCGTGAACCAACGGGCGCGCAGCGTGAACTCCCGATTTTGCCGCGCCTGCACTGCAAGGCCATTGACGAGATCGGTGCCGAAACCGATCTTGACGTGATACTTCTTTGCCAACTTCATCATCGTGTCCGTCGCTTCGCGCACCTGCACGAACTTGGCGCGCTGCTCCTCAGTGAAGCCTGGCGGCACCTCCTCATACACGACCACGTTGGTCGACAACCAGATGCCGCGGTCGGCGATTAGCTTCATCGTCGGCTCGTCTACCAGGTGACCATGCTCGATGCAGCGGACTCCAGCCTCAATGGCCCGCCGCGTGCTCGCAGAATTGTAACTATGCACCGTCACATAGGTGCCGAAGCTCGACGCCACCTCGACGGCGGCCCGCAGTTCCTCGGGCGTATATTCCGTGACGTACAGCGGATCGAATTCCGAGGACGCTCCGCCGCTTGCCATCACCTTGATCTGCACGGCCCCGTGACGCAGCTGCTCGCGCGCCGCCGCCAGCACCTCCGGCACCCCGTCGGCGATCACCGCATCGCCGCGGCGCTCGTCCAGACTGAGACCTCCGCCCCACCGCGGGTGCAGATCGCTGAAATGCCGATCATCCCCATGTCCCGAGGTCTGCGAGATGACCGCCTCCGAGGGATACACCCGCGGACCGACCACCAAGCCCTCGTCGATCGCCTTCTTCAGCCCCGCTACCGCACCGCCCGTATCGCGCTGCGTGGTGAAGCCCCGCAGCAGCGCATCTCGCGCGCCCTTGATCTCGAGCGCCGCGACGTACGCCGGATCATTGTCCTGCACGGCGGCCGGTATCATCACCGACGTCATGTGGACGTGCGCGTCGATAAAGCCGGGCATCAGCAGACGGCCGCCGCCGTCGATGACCGTCGGTTTCACGTCCCCCGGAGGTGTGATCTGCTGGTGCGAAACTGCCGCGATGCGGTTGCCGACGATGAGCACCTCACCACTTTGCACCGACTCGCTGCGGCCGTCGAAGATGCGCACATTGCGGATCAGGTATGCGTCCCCACCCGCCGATGCAGCAGCCTGAACCGCGCTGCCTGCCAGGAAAATCCCCAGCAGCACGCCTGCCAGCCGCTCATTCAGGAATCGGCCCATATCCACGCTCCCTTTACAAACCGGTCTCACTCGATGTTCTGCACCTGCTCGCGCATCTGCTCGATCAGCACCTTCATGTCCACGGCCGCGCGCGTGGTCTCGATGTCCTGGGATTTCGATGACAGGGTGTTGGCCTCGCGGTTCAACTCCTGCATGAGGAAGTCCAGCCGCCGGCCGGCGGCCTCCTGCCCCGAGAAGGTTTTGCGCACCTCGAGCACGTGGCCGCGCAGCCGCTCCAGCTCTTCATCCACGTCCAAACGCTGAGCCAGGATGGCGAGTTCTTGCTCGAGGCGGTCATGGTCCGCCTCCTGCACCAGCTGTGCGATGCGGTCGAGAAGCTTCGTGCGCATGCGCGCGCGCACTTCGGGAAGCCGGTCGGCGACACGGGCCGAAAATTCGATCAAGCCGTCGCAGCGCTGCTCCAGAGCATCGCGCAGGCGGCCGCCCTCGCTGTCGCGAGAACGCGCGAGCTCGGCCAGCGCCTCGCCCAGCAGGGCATGTGCTGCGGCAATCATGGGGCCGACGTCGCGCTCATGTGCGGCATCGCGAATCACGCCCGGCCAGCGCATCAGTTCCAAGACCTCGATGCGCGCGCCGGCTCCCGCCTGCGCCGCGACTTGCCGCGCGCGTGCAGTCAGGGTATCCAGCAGCTCCGAATCGAATTCCAGCGCATCCGGCGCAACGTGCGGCTTGAAATGCAAGCCGCATTCGACCTTGCCGCGGCGTACGACCCCTGCGATGGCCTGGCGGAAATCCGATTCGCCGGCACGAAATTCCTCGGGCAACCGGCAGCTCATTTCGAGAAATCGATGATTGACCGTCTTCAATTCCCAGGACAACAATCCCCAAGGAAATTGACGCTCGCGCCGTGCAAAGCCGGTCATGCTACGAATCATAGGGGTCGGGGCGGAAATCAGCGATAATCTGCCAAGGCGCAAAGTCTAGCAGATCGGGGAATCTTCATTGCAGATCGAAACCGCGGATGTGAGCTTGATCGGCCACCGCGAAGAGAACCAGGATCGGGTTGCGGTGGCGGCGGCCGACCAGGCGGCGCTCTTGGTCGTGATCGACGGCATGGGCGGCCACGCCGAGGGAGCGCGCGCCGCCGAAACCGCCTTGTCCACGCTGCTCGAAGCGTTCTGGCAGACTCCGCATCCGATCTTCGATCCCCTGGGTTTTCTGCATTTGTCGCTGGGCCGCGCGCACGAGGAAGTCGTCAAGCTGGGCGCGACTTTGAGCGTCGAAGCGCGGCCGCGCGCCACTTGCGCCGTGTGTCTGGTGCAGGAATCGGCGGCGTACTGGGCGCACGTCGGCGATAGCCGCGTGTATCAATTGCGCCAGTCGAACGTCGTGGAGCGCACGCGCGACCATAGCCACGTGGAGGTGCTGTTGCGGGAAGGATTGATAACCGAAGCCGAGGTTCAGGGTCATCCGATGAGAAATTATGTTGAATGCTGTCTCGGCGGCGACGCCGCCTTGCCGGAAATGACGATATCGAGCCGGCGCCGGCTGAAGAGCGGCGACTTGCTGCTGCTTTGCACTGACGGCATGTGGGCGAATCTGCGTGACCAGGACTTCGTGCGTTTTGCGCAAATTCAGGGTAAGCCGTTGCGCGATTCTCTCAACGATCTGGGCGCCCGGGCGGTCGAGGCGTCGGCGCCCTACAGCGACAACACCAGTGCCGCTGCGCTGCGCTGGAAGGCCGCATGAGCGTGCGCCCCAGCGGCCGCGCTCCCGACGAGTTGCGCGAACTGAAATTCGAACGTGGCTATACCAAGCATCCGGAGGGCTCGGTGTTGGTGGCATTCGGTTCGACGCGCGTGCTCTGCACCGCCAGCATCGAAGAAAGCGTGCCGGGATTTCTGCGCGGCCAGAACCAGGGCTGGGTGACGGCAGAGTACGGCATGCTGCCGCGGGCGACCCACACCCGCTCGGCGCGCGAGGCGGCGCGCGGCAAGCAGACCGGGCGCACCCAGGAAATCCAACGCCTGATCGGCCGTGCGCTGCGCGCGGTGGTGGATTTGAAGGGTCTCGGCGAGCGCACCGTCACGCTGGACTGCGACGTGCTGCAGGCCGACGGCGGCACGCGCACCGCGGCGATCACCGGCGCGTTCGTCGCACTCGCCGACGCCGTGGATGTGTTGCTGAAGAAACGCATGATCGGCGCCAACCCCCTGCACGGGCAGGTGGCGGCAGTGTCGGTTGGCATTTACCGCGGCACGCCGGTGCTCGATCTCGACTACGCCGAGGATTCGAATGCCGAAACAGACATGAACGTGGTCATGAACAGCGGCGGGGCATTCGTCGAGGTGCAGGGTACCGCCGAGGGACACGCGTTTCGTCGTCACGAACTCGATCAGATGTTGGACCTCGCCGCGCATGGCATTGCGCGCTTGCATGCAGCGCAGCTCAGTGCCCGCGCCGCGTAGGCGGCTCGTCGTCGCCAGCGCCAATCCCGGCAAGCTCTGCGAATTTCGCGACCTGCTGGCCGACGCGCCGTTCGATCTGATCAGCCTGGCTGAACTCGGGCTTCCCTCGCCCGACGAGACCGGCGCAACCTTTCTCGAGAATGCAGCCCTGAAGGCGCGCCACGCCGCCGCTTTCAGCGGCGGGGCTGCGATCGCCGACGACTCCGGACTGGAAGTCGATGCGTTGGGCGGCGCGCCGGGCGTGTATTCGGCCCGATTTGCGGGCGCGCAAACCGATGATGCCGCCAACAATGCGAAACTCATCGCGGCGCTGCGGGCGCTGGATCCGCTGCAGCACCCGCAGCCCTGGCGCGCCCGTTATCGCTGCGTGCTTGTATTGGTGCGCAGCGCCGAAGATCCCGCGCCGCTGATCGCCGAAGGAGTCTGGGAAGGCGAGATCGTTGCCGCGCCGCACGGCAGCGGCGGATTCGGCTACGACGCGCACTTCTGGCTGCCCGAATTGGGGGTGACCGCGGCGCAGCTCGATCCTGCGCACAAGAACAAGCTCAGTCATCGCGGCTCGGCGCTGCGCGCGCTGCAGGCACTGCTGTGAGCCCGATGGGCGCCATACCGTTGACGCTGTACGTGCACATGCCGTGGTGCGTGCGAAAATGCCCTTACTGCGATTTCAATTCGCATCAATTGAAGTCGGCGCGGCCGGATGTCTCGTACATCGCCGCCCTGCTGCGCGATTTCGAGCGCGAACTGCCGCGCATCCAAGGGCGCAGAATCGACAGTGTGTTCTTCGGGGGCGGCACGCCCAGTCTGTTTGCGCCGGAAGACTTCGCGCGCTTCCTGTCGGAGGTGCGCCGCCGCGCCGATTTGGCGGAGGATGCGGAAATCACCATGGAGGCCAACCCCGGCACCATTGAGCGCGGCCGCTTTGCAGGCTACGCACAGGCCGGCGTGAACCGAGTTTCCCTGGGAGCGCAGAGCTTCGAGGCGCGCATGCTCGAGCGCCTGGGCCGGATTCACTCACCCGAGGATACCGAGCGCGCCGTCGAGGAATTGCGCGCCGCGCGCATTGAGAATTTCAATCTCGACCTCATGTACGCGCTGCCGGAGCAAACCGTCGAGCAGGCGCTCCGCGACGTGGCTCACGCCTGCGCCTTGAATCCCGCGCACATCTCCTACTACCAGCTGACGCTGGAGGCGGGCACGGTGTTTCATTCGCGGCCGCCGCCGTTGCCCGATGAGGACATGGCGTGGCGCATGCAGACCGAGGGCCAGGAATTATTGGCCGGCGCGGGCTTCGAACAATACGAGGTGTCCGCCTATGCGAGAAACGGTGCACGTTGCCGCCATAACCAAAACTACTGGCTGTTCGGCGACTACCTCGGCGTCGGCGCCGGCGCTCACGGCAAGGTGAGCATCGCGGCGCCGGAGCGCATCTTGCGCACCGTCAAACCGAAACAGCCCGGGGAGTATCTAGCGCAAGCCAACCGTGGAGCCGAGGATGTCATCGGCGACTGCGGCGCGGTACAAGTGCGCGATTTGCCGTTCGAATTCATGTTGAATGCGCTGCGCTTGACCGAGGGCTTCAGCAACGATTGCTTCGAAAGGCGCACGGGCCTGCCATTTGAAGCGGTGCGAACGCAGATTGAGGCGGCGGCGCGGCGCGGCTTGCTCGAGTCGGTGCCTCGAGGCTGGCGGCCGACCGACCTGGGGAGGCGCTTCCTCAACGATCTGCAGGCTGCTTTTCTGCCTTGAGCTTATACACATGTGGTTTGCAGCGTGCGCAAAGTGAGACCTACAGCACATTGCATTTACGTTACGTAAAGTGCCGTTCATAACTTACTGAAATTATTGCTAAAAATGGCTTGTCTATTTTTTAACCAAATCAACACAAATGCTAAATTCAGCGTGTTGCATCCCTTGAGGGAAGGGCCATCCACAGAGTTATCCACAGTTTTTGTGGACAAGGGAGGGAGCCGTTGTCAGACAAAGACTTACGTGAATCCGGAGCCTCGAACCGCGGATATCCATGCTGGCGCACGAGGTAAATCTTGTGCGCCAAGGCGCCGGCGCATATGATGCGCGGCCCCAAAAGTCGTCGGCTATTGATTTCTGAATTTTCGCCGGCAACTTGCAGGTCAGGCGTGGCGATGGCATCGATTCGATGCGCTTCGATTCTGCCGTACACAATCACGAGGTTTCCATGAAAGCCGACATTCATCCCGAATACAAAACGATCAACGTCACCTGTACCTGCGGCAATGCGTTCGAGACCCGCTCGACCATAGGGCACGATCTGCAGGTCGAAGTTTGCTCGAATTGCCATCCGTTCTACACGGGCAAGCAGAAAATCGTCGACACCGGCGGCCGCGTGGATAAATTCCGCAAGAAGTACGCGTCTGCCGCCAAGCCTTAAGTCGGTTTCCAGTGCCGCAGTACGAGCTGTTCGTGGGGTGACGCGCCAGCTTGATTCCGTTTTGCGACCGTGCAAGGCTGCGTGGCCCCATAACGCACGCAATATCAGTCGGAACAGCGCATGAGCACGAAATACGAACTCAAGAATCTAGCGACCGGAAAGGTAAGCCAGCTGGACGCGATGTCCGGAACCATCGGTCCCGACGTGTTGAACATCGCTAACTTGACCAAGGATCAGGGCGTATTCACTTTCGATCCCGGCTTCATGGCGACGGCGAGTTGCGACAGCAAGATAACGTATATCGATGGCGACGCCGGGGTGCTCCTTTACCGGGGCTATCCCGTCGAACAGCTGGCGGAGAAATCCAACTTCCTGGAAGTGGCCGCGCTGCTGATCAACGGCACGCTGCCGGCCAAGGATGAGCTCGACGCCTTTCAGAATTCGATCATGCGCCACACCATGGTCAACGAGCAGCTGCTGCGCTTTTTTCAGGGTTTTCACCACGATGCGCATCCCATGGCAATGGTGTCCGCGGTGGTCGCCTCGATGGCGGCCTTCTATCACGACACGACGCACATCGGCGATCCGCGTCATCGCGAGATATTCGCCCACCGCATCATCGCCAAGCTGCCAACCATCGCTGCGGCCGCCTACAAGCATACGCTCGGGCAGCCCTTCATGTATCCGCGCAACGATTTACGCTACTGCGCCAACATGCTGAACATGTTCTTCGCGGTCCCGTGCGAGCCCTACGGCATCGATCCGGTGGCGGCAGAAGCGCTGGATCTGCTCTTCATATTGCATGCGGATCACGAGCAGAACGCCAGCACCTCGACGGTGCGGCTTGCGGGCAGCACCGGCGCCAATCCATACGCCGCCATCTCGGCAGGAGTGTCGGCGCTTTGGGGCCCGGCACACGGCGGCGCCAACGAAGCCGTGCTCGACATGCTGGATTCCATCGGATCGGTAGCCAACATCGACAGGTTCCTGGGCAGAGTCAAGGACAAGAACGACAGCGTTCGTCTCATGGGCTTCGGCCATCGCGTCTATAAGAACTTCGATCCACGCGCAAAGATCATCCGCGGCATGTGCTACCGAGTGCTCGACAAGCTGGGCAGGAGCGACAATCCGCTGTTCGAGTTGGCGCTCAAGCTCGAGGAGATCGCGCTCAAGGACGATTACTTCGTGTCGCGCAAGCTCTACCCGAACGTCGATTTCTATTCCGGCATCATCTACAGCGCCTTGGGAATTCCGCGTTCCATGTTCACCGTGATGTTCGCGATCGCACGCACCGCGGGTTGGGTGGCTCACTGGCAGGAGATGGTGTCCGATCCGCATATGAAAATCGGCCGGCCGCGCCAGCTATACACCGGTCCTACCAAGCGAGATTACCAGCCGATCGATAAACGCTGAAAGATGCGCGCGCTAGCAAACGCCTGGGTGCGCGCTTCGGCGGCGTGGCTGGTGACAGGCAGCGTTTGGGCGGCGGACATCGCGCCCGGCGCCGCCGTGCCCGCGGTGGCACTCGCACCGGCCGTGCAGGTCGCGCTGCAGCCTGAGAAGAACAGCTGCCCCAACCGAGCCGAGCCGGTGGCTCTCGGCACGGCCCTCTGGAATGGCTGGGGCCGCGACCTCGACAACAGCCGCTACCAGCCGGAGCCTGCGATTCGCGCCAACGATGTGGGCAAGCTGGCGCTCAAATGGTCGTTCGGATATCAAGGCGGCGGCGAATTCGCGCAACCCACGGTGGTGGACGGCCGGCTGTTCATCGCTGGTGCAAGCGGCCGCATCTATTCCCTCGATGCCAAGAGCGGCTGTACGTATTGGACCTTCGACGCCCCGGCGCCCAGCCGTACGGCCATTTCGATCGGCGAGCTTGGGCAGTCGAAAAAGGCGGTGTTGCCGAAAAAACTCAAGCGCACCCTGGCGCATCTCGACGTGATCAAGGCGCCCAGCGTCGCGGTGTTCGGCGACGACACCGGTACGGTGTACGCGCTGGATGCGCAGCGCGGCACGTTGTTGTGGAAGACCCAGGTCGAGACGCATCCGCTGGCCCGCATCGTCGGCGCGCCGACCTTGTACAACAACCGGCTATACGTATCGGTGGCGTCCACCGAGGAAGCCATGGCTGCCAATCCAGGCTACGCCTGCTGCACCTTTCGCGGCAGCGTCGTCGCCCTGGACATCGCGACCGGCAGGGTGCTGTGGAAGAGCTTCACCGTGTTGGAAGAGCCGCAGCCGACGCGCAAGAGCAGCACCGGAATCCAGGAATACGGTCCCGCCGGAGCGGCCATCGTGGATGCGCCGACCATAGATCCGAAACGCGACGTGCTGTACGTCGGCACGAGCGGGTCGACCACCAGTGTCGAGCAGTCCTTGACCGATGCCATCGTGGCTCTCGACTTGACCAGTGGCAAGCTGCGCTGGGTCAAGCAGCTGGCGCGCGCCGGCGAGATGGGCGCGAGCGGGTTCTCCAGTTCTCCGATACTGCGCGCGCTGGCCGCCGGCAACCAGGTGATTCTCGCGGGGCAAAGATCCGGCGTCATTTACGGCCTCGATCCCGACCATGGCGGCGAAGTTCTCTGGCAGACCAGGGTCGCCGAAGCCGGCGGCGCCGCGGGCGGTATCGCGTGGGGGATGGCCGCCGACTATAAGAACGTTTTCGTCGGCTTGACCGGCGCGGGCAGCCTGAACGCCATCGAAGTCAGGACCGGAATTGCGCGCTGGCACGCCGCCTCGCCGACGCCTGCTTGTGTGTGGACCGAGGGCGCTTGTGTGCATGGGCAGTCGCAGGCGGTCACGGTAATGCCGGGCAGTGCCTTTTCCGGATCCCTGGACGGCCATCTGCGCGCATATTCGACCATCGACGGCAAAGTTCTCTGGGACTTCGATACCGCGCAGCCCCTGCACACGGTGAACGGCGTTGCGGCCAGCGGCGGCCCCTTGGACCGCGGCGGCGCGACCATCGTCAACGGCATGGTCTACATCAATTCCGGCAACGCCTTGCTGGCCTTTTCGACAGGATCTCCATGACACGCTACAAACCGCTGCTCCTGAGTTTCTACCTGCTCGCCAGCGTGCATGCGGCAGCCTCGTACGGCGCGACCCACATCGGCATCGTCGACAACGCGCCTTCCATCGAGAACTCGGTGGTGAAGGTCTTCTCCACCATGCGCTATCCGGACCCCTTCAAGCCCTGGACCAAGCAGGCGCCTACCGATGCGACAGCTTCTGGCGTGGTCATCGAAGGCAACCGCATTCTGACGAACGCCCATGCCGTGCTCTATGCGAGCCAGGTACAGGTGCAGGCGAATGCGGCGGGAGACAAGGTTTCGGCGACGGTGGTCGCGATCGCGCCCGGCATCGACCTGGCAGTGCTGAAGCTCGACGATGCGTCGTTCTTCGACACCCATACGCCGCTGCCGCGGGCGAACAAGCTGCCGCAGATCAAGGACGCGGTGTTGGCCTACGGCTTCCCTGCCGGCGGCAACTCGCTGTCGATCACCAAGGGCATCGTCTCGCGCATCGAATTCGTCAGCTACAACTACCCGGTGTCGGGCTTGCGCATTCAAATCGATGCGGCCATCAATCCCGGCAACAGCGGCGGCCCCGCGATTGCGGACAACAAGATGATAGGACTGGCGTTCAGCCGTGCCGGCGGCGATACGCAGAACATCGGCTACATCATTCCCAACGAGGAGGTGGAGCTGTTCCTCAAGGACATCGCGGACGGCGTCTATGACGGCAAGGCCAGCATGTACGATGACCTGCAGACGCTGGAGAATCCGGCGCTGCGCGAGTATCTCAAGCTCGACAAGAGCATCGAGGGCATGGTGGTGCACCGCCCCGACAAAACCGACGCTTCCTACCCCTTGAAGGAGTGGGACGTGATCACGCGCATCGGCGATACGCCCATCGACAATCAGGGCATGATCAAGCTGGGCAAGGATCTGCGCGTGCAGTTTGCCTACGAGATCCAGCACGTGGCCAAAGACGGTAAATTGCCTCTGACCATCGTCAGAGCCGGCAAGACCATGAAGATCGAGCTGCCGGTGTCGGCCGAGCACCCGACCTTGGTGGCCGACCTGCACGGTGGCTATCCGCAGTATTTCATCTACGGACCGATGTGTTTCTCGATCGCCACCCGCCAGATGTTGTCCAATTTCGACAGCAACGCCGGCACGATGCGCGCGCTCTCCTTTTTGAAGAGCCCGCTCGCCAGCATGGCTTTCGACTCGCCGACACAAGAACTGCAGGAACTGGTGGTGATCTCCTCGCCCTTCTTTCCGCACAAGCTGGCAAACGGCTATTCCAGCGCCACCGGCTCGGTGGTGTATTCGATCAACGGTACGCCGCTGAAGAGCCTGAAGCATCTGGTCGAGTTGCTGCGCGACCTCCAGGATCCGTTCGTCACCATCGAATTCAATCAGAAGGGCGGCGAGGCGCTGGTATTCTCGCGCCAAGCCCTCATGGCGGCGACCGACGACATCCTGACGGACAATGGCGTTCGCGCACAGGGCTCGACCGAGATGATGGCGGTGTGGCAGGCGAAGCCGGCCGCGAAGTGATCAGTTGGAGCCGATGAGCTGCGAGACCTCGCGTGCGTCGGCGCGTTTCATCGGCCGCCCGTCGACCGGCGAATACGGCGATTGCCGGATGCCGTCGATGGGGAACACCGTGGCATCGACCGTGCGGCCGCTGGCTTCGAAGCGCAACGCCGGATAGTTGACGCTGCGCTCGGCGTCCATCTTGACTCGGCGCTCGTAGAATTCGTGCGGCACGCCGATGTCCAGCAGCCGTATCGCCACCGTTTCGGAGGCATCGGCAAACAAGTGCAGGTTGATGTCGCTGTAGTCCGTGGCGGTCCCGGTCAGCACCGAACCGACGAGGCGCGGATTGAACTCCGCCAGCAGCCGCATGGTTTCAAGGGCGATGCGGCGCTGTTCCTTGAGGCTGTGGTCGTGCGATTCGCGGCCGAACAGACGCTGATGGGCGCGCAGCGCCGCTTCGATCTCGATGTTCTTCGGCAGCACCGAGGCGTCGTTTACCCCCAGGCGGTCGGCGGCCTTGCGCTTGGCCTGCAGGAAGTCCTCGATGCCGTGTTCGGCCATGATGCGCGCGGCCTCCTGCGCCAGCGCTTTGCGCAGATCCTCCGCGCGCTGCGAAAACTTCTTAGGCATGTACCTTGAGAGCCTCCTAGAATAGCGGTTTGTCCCCGTCGTTTATCGGATTTTGGCTGTCCGGTCCCTCGTACACCTCCGGTTTCGGCAGGCTGCCTTCGATGAATTTCTCCATGATGAAGTTTGGATTGTCCGAGCTTGCCAGCATGCCGGTTTTCGGATTGATGCGCACGGTGACGATGCCATCGGGCACCGGCACCCAATGCCGCGGCACATGCTTCAGGGCTTCCTGCATGTAGTACGTCCAAGTGGGTACCGACACGTGCCCGCCCTCCTCATGCTCGCCGAGCGTGCGGTCTTGATCGAAACCGGTCCACACGGAGGTTACCAAATCGCCATTGAAGCCGTTGAACCAGGCATCGTGGAAGTCGTTGGTGGTGCCGGTCTTGCCCGCGATGTCGTCGCGGTTCAGAACCCGGGCCCTGGTCGCCGTGCCGCGCTTGATCACATCGGTCATCATGTCCGCCAGCAAATACGCGACCTGCGGGCGGATCACCTGGGGCGCCAGATTTTTGCCCGGGATGAGCGTCCTGCCGTCATGGGCGCCGCCGTCGAGCAGCGCCGCACGCCCCGTGGCATTGGCGCGCACCGCCGGGGCGTCTGCAGCCTGGGTGCACTCGAAGCAGGCTAGGGCCGGATCGGCCTGGCTCAAGATCCTGCCCGCGGCGTCCTCGACCCGCTCGATGTAGTAGGAACTGACCTTGAAGCCGCCATTGGCGAAAGTGGCGTAGCCGATGGCCACCTGGAGCGGACTGAGTTCCGCCGTGCCCAGCGCCATGGTGAGATCATCGGGCAGCTGCGACTTGTCGAAGCCGAACCGGGTCACGTAGTTGCGCGTGTATTCGCCGCCCATCTCGCGCATCAAGCGCACCGAGATCAGATTTCGCGAATAAGTCAGGGCTTCGCGTAAACGGATCGGTCCGTAGAACTGATTGCTGTCTTCCTTGGGCCGCCACGCCTGCTCCTTGCCTTCTTCATCGATGACCACCGGCGCATCGAGCACCACGCTCGCCGGAGTAAATCCCTTGTCGAAGGCGGCGGCGTAGATGAATGGCTTGAAGCCGGAGCCGGGCTGGCGCCGCGCCTGGATCGCGCGGTTGTACTTGCTCTGAAAGAAATCGAAGCCACCGACCAGCGCCACCACCGCCCCGTCGCGCGGATCCACCGAGACCAACGCGCTCTGCGCTTCGGGAACCTGCACGAACAGCAGAGATTCCGCCGTGCGTCCCACCGTATAGACGATGTCGCCGCGATTGAAGATATCGGACGCCTGCGTCGGCGCTCGGTCGACTTTCTCGTCGGGCAGCTCGCGCCGCGCCCAGCTCATTTTTTCCCAGGGCAGGGTAACGAAACCGAGTTCCTTGACGTAGATTTTCGCGCTCCTGGCGTCCACCTTATCGACGACGGCGGGGCGTAAGCCGCCGATGACTGGGAACTCCTCGAGCGTCGATTCGTATTCGGCCGGCGCGCTCACTTTGGAAAGATCGACCTTGGCGGTTGCGCCGCGATAGCCATGGCGCCGGTCGTATTCCATGAGGCCGGTGCGCAGCGCGATAGTCGCCGCGGTCTGCAGCCGCGAGTCGATGGTCGTGTAGACCTTGTAGCCGGCGGTGTACGCGGCATCGCCGTACTTCGCTTGCATGTCGTTGCGCACCATTTCCGCCACGTTGGGTGCATCCACTTCGACCGAGGGTAGGTGCAGCCGCGATTCCATCGGCGTGTTCTTGGCCGCCTCGTATTCGGCTTGATTGATGTAGCCGAGCTCCAGCATTCGTCCCAGGACGTGGCTGCGTCGCACCGTGGCGGCCTCGGCGCTGGCCACGGGATTGACCGAGGAGGGCGCCGTGGGAATTCCGGCCAAGGTCGCCATTTCGGCGATGCTGAGCTGGTCCAAGGTCTTGCCGAAATACACCTCCGCGGCCGCCGCGACGCCGTAGGCACGCTGCCCCAGGAAGATCTTGTTCACGTACAGGGAGAAAATCTGTTCCTTGGTGAATTCGGATTCCATCAGCAGCGAGATGTAGATTTCACTCATCTTGCGCTTCATATCGCGCCGCGGCGTCAGAAACATGTCGCGCGCCACCTGCATGGTGATGGTGCTCGCGCCCTGGCGTATGCCGCCCGCCTTCATGTTGGCGACCGCGGCGCGCAGAATCCCTTGCCAATCCACGCCGTGATGCCGGAAGAAGCGGTCGTCCTCGGTGGCCAGGAAGGCCTGGATCAGCATATTGGGCAGCTGTTCGTAGCGGACCGGAATGCGGCGCTGCTCGCCGATGGATTGGATCAGCCTGCCGTCGCGCGTATAGATGCGCAGCGGCACCTGCAGCTGGACGTCCTTCAAGCTGTGCACATCGGGCAGGGCGGGCCTCAAATATACATAAGCACAGACGTTGGCGAACACGGCCAGTGCAATGACACCCACTAAAACGACGCAAATGCGCGATATGAGAACTGGATAACGTTTAGCCACAGGAAACCGTTCTAACTTATTGCCCCGACGGACCGAGGGATGCATATTACCGCCGGTTACGTGGGCATACTCATCGAAAGATGAGGACGCAAAGCCACCGGTCCTACGAGGCTCCTAGCTCGAAGGACAGCGGGGTTGCCAGACCAACATCAACCAATGATCCGGGCTTTAAATCCGGACGCAGAGGTCTGAACGGATGACTCGATATTCCTTGTCGCTACGAACTTTGCATAGTTCTCACTTTGCCGTTGTGCTTCGGGCCGGCGGTGATTACCGTGAGTAGCTTCACGTTCTATTTAACAGTTTCTTGCTAAGTTGCCGACTCGTAGCTACTCTCGTGACCCAGTTTCGACCTCCAAGGTATTGAGCAAAAAGGGAAAAAATCTGTGTGGTCGTTAGGCAAAAGATATCGTCCGCTTTTAGGGCTGGACATCACCACTTCGTCGGTGAAACTCATCGAACTCACGATGTCGGGTGGCCAATACCGCGTTGAGTCCTATGCGGCGGAACCGACCCCGCACAACGCCATCAACGAGAAAGCCATCGTGGATGCGGAGGCTGTTGGAGAAGCGATTCGCCGCGCGGTGAAACGCTCGGGCGCGCGCAGCCGGCTGGCGGCGATCGCCATCTCGGGCGATGCGGCCATCACCAAAGTGATTCAAATGCCCAAGAATCTGGGCGACAACGAATTGGAAGGTCAGGTCGAAATGCAGGCCGACCAATACATTCCCTTTCCCATGGAAGAGGTCAGCTACGACTACCAGGTAGTGGGTCCCTCCGAAAAGGATCCGGACATGTTGGACGTTCTCTTGGTCGCGACACGCACCGAGAACGTCGAGCAGCGCCAGGCCGCGGTCCAGGCATCGGGCCTGACGGCGCAGATCGTCGACGTCGAAGCCTTCGCACTGGAAAACGCCTGCGCATTGATGCGCCACCAAATGCCGGACGGCGGTTTGGACCGCACGGTCGCGGTGGTGGACTTCGGCGCCAGCAGCACCACGTTCAGCGTGCTGCGCGACCTGAAAGTCATTTATACCCGCGATTTCGCCTTTGGCGGCCAGCAGCTGACCGAAGAGATCATGCGCACCTACGGACTGAGCATGGAAGAGGCGGGCCGCGCCAAGAAGGAAGGCGGTTTGCCCAGCAACTATCAACCCGAAGTGCTGGACCCTTTCATCGACGACATGACCCAGCAGGTCAGCCGTTCGCTGCAGTTCTACCTGGCCTCGGGCAGCGGCCGCGCACAGCCGGATCAGATCCTGATTTGCGGCGGCTGCGCCAACATCCCCGGCGTGGCTGAAGTGATTTCCAGCCGCGTCGGTGTGCCTGCCGACAAGGGCGATCCGCTCGGCAACATGAAAGTGTCCTCAAAAGCCAAAGCCCAAGCAGTGGCGCGCGACGCCACGGCCTTACTCACAGCTTGCGGCCTCGCGCTGCGAAGCTTCGATTAAAGAGCGCCCATGCCACGTATCAACCTACTTCCGCACCGTGAACAAGAGCGCAAGAGACGGCGTACCGAGTTCGCCGTCGCGCTGGTCGCAGCCGCAATCGCAGCAGCCGTGTTCGTCGGCGGCGGCAAGGTCCTCTATTCGACCTGGACCGACGCCCAGAACGAGAAGAACAATTTACTGAAGAAAGAGATCGTCAAACTGGATGCCCAGATAGCCGACATCCAGGATCTCGAGAACCGCAAGCAGCGCCTGGTGGCGCGCATGGAAATCATCGAGAAGCTGCAGCGTCAGCGCCCGGAGATCGTGCACCGCTTCGATGAACTGGTGAAGCTCGTTCCGGAAGGCGTATATCTCACGCAGATCAAGGAGAACGGCAAGAAGATCGAGCTGCACGGCGTGGCCCAGTCGAGCACGCGCGTCTCCACGTTCATGCGCAACATCGATGGCTCCACCTGGTTGGCCAGCCCTGAACTGCAAGTGGTTGAGTCCGCCAAGGATTCCCCGACCGGCGGATCGAGTTTCGTGTTGTTCGCCAACGAAGTCGGCGTCGATATCGACAACAACGGCAGCTCCGGCGTCAAGAAGGTTGCGAAGCAATGAACTTTTTCGAACAACTCCGCTCATTGGATCCGCGCGACGTTGGCCGTTGGCCCTTGGCAGTGCGCGGCTTTTTCGTCGTGCTGGCGTTCGTCGCCGTTACCGGCATAGGCTGGTATCTCTTCGTGTGGGACGACGATAGGCCGGTGCTGCAGAAGGCCGAGCAGGACGAGCTGGATCTGCGCGCACAGTTCGAAACCAAGCAGCAGCGCGCGGCCAATCTCGAGGCTTATAAGTTGCAGCTCGGAGAAATGGAGCGCAGCTTCGGCGCCATGCTGCGGCAGTTGCCGGGCAAGACCGAGGTGCCGAACCTGCTGGTCGACATCTCCCAGACCGGCCTGGCGGCGGGGCTGCAGGAGAAACTGTTCCAGCCGGGGGCGGAGAAGAGCAACGGCTTCTATGCCGAGCTGCCGATTCACATCCGCTTGGTGGGCAGTTACCACGAGTTCGGCAGCTTCGTCAGCGGCATCGCGGCCCTGCCGCGCATCGTCACGCTGCACGACATATCGATCACGCCGGCGGACAGCAAAGGCGGCTACGACAACCTGACCATGGATGTCACGGCCAAGACTTACCGCTACATCGAGGATGAAGGCAACGGCAAGGCACCGAAGAAACCGGGAGGCGCGTCGTGAGAAACACACGCAACGCCGCGGTCGTTTGCGCGGTATTGGCCAGCCTGGCCGCGGCCGGCTGTTCCGGCGGTCAATCCGATCTGCAAAAGTGGATCGAGGCCACGAAGAAGAAGCCCGGCGGGCGCATTCAGCCGCTGCCGGAGGTGAAGCCTTATGAAAGCTTCGTGTACAGCGCGGCCAACCTGCGCTCGCCGTTCCAGCCGCAGAGCGCGAATTCGAACGGCCAGAATCTGCGGCCGAGCACGCGGCGCAACCGCGAGTTCCTGGAAGGATTCTCGCTCGACACGCTGAAGATGGTGGGTACCTTCAAGGTCGGCAACAGCTTCTACGGGCTGGTGCAATCCAAGGATGGCCTGGTGCACAAGGTGCAGCCGGGAAATTATCTCGGACAGAACGACGGCAAAGTGACGGAAATTACTGGCGGAAAGATTAGTTTGGTCGAAATCATACCGGATGGTCTCGGCGGCTATATAGAGCGACCGGCCTCGTTGGCGTTAGCCGATTGAGGCCACAGGGAGAATGAAGCATATGAGTAGAATTCAGTTCCGAACGTCGATACAGGGCACTTTTGCGGTCCTGCTGTTGACCGTGGTCAGCTTTGCGGCGCGAGCCGCGGATCCGATCAAGCTCGAGTCAATCGACGTTCAAACGTTGTCGGGCCAGCAGGTGCAGCTCAAATTGCACATGAGCGGTCCGGCGCCCGAGCCGCTGCCGTTCACGATCGACAAGCCGGCCCGCATCGCCTTCGATCTGCCCAACACGACGCTCGCGCTGGCATCGCGCCGCATCGACGTGAAGAGCGGCGGTGTCGACACCGTGCTCGCGGCCGAAGCCAACGGACGTACCCGCCTCGTCGTCAACGTCGATACGTTGCTGCCCTACACCACCCAGGTCGACGGCAACTCGATCATCGTGACCTTGGGCGCGCAGCCGGGCGCCCAGGGCGGCAAACCCGCCGTCGCGCGTGCGGGTGCCGGCGGCGGTTCGACCCCCACCGAACGCAGCATTAAAACCATCGACTTTCGCCGCGGCTCCGACGGCACCGGCCGGGTGATCGTGCAGCTCACCGATCCGCGCACGCCGGTGAACGTGCGTCAGGAAGGCAACCAGATCGTCGTCGATTTCGCCGGCACCGTCATGCCGAAGAACCTGATGCGCCGTTATGACGTCATGGATTTCGCCACGCCGGTGCAAACCGTCGACGCACTGCGCTTCGAGGGCAGCTCGCGTTTGGTGATCAGCGCCCAGGGCGATTTCGAGCAGCTGGCTTACCAATCCGACAACCAGTACACGGTCGAGATCAAGCCTTCCGCCAAGCGCACGGCCGGCGCCGAGGAGCACAAGGAATATACGGGGGAACGCCTGACCTTGAATTTCCAGGATATAGACGTGCGCTCCGTGCTGCAGCTGCTGGCCGACACCAGCGGCCAGAACATCGTCGTCAGCGACTCGGTCACCGGCAATCTGACGCTGCGCCTGCAGAATGTTCCGTGGGACCAGGCCCTCGACATCGTGCTGCGCACCAAAGGGCTCGACAAGCGCCGCCAGGACAACGTCATCATCATCGGGCCGACGGACGAGTTGGCGTCGCGCGAGAAGGCGGAACTGGCCGCGCACAAGGAAGTTCAGGAACTGTCGCCCGTGCACACGGAGTTTCTGCAGGTCAACTACGCCAAGGTCGCCGACCTGGCCAAACTGATCAAGACCACCAGCGGCAAGGACTCCATGCTGTCGGCGCGCGGCAGCTTGTCGATCGACGAACGCACCAACACGCTGCTGGTGCAAGACACCGCGGACAAGCTGCAGGAGATCCGCCGCTTGGTGCAGACCCTCGACGTGCCCGTCAAGCAGGTGCTGATCGAGGCCCGCATCGTCGTGGTCAGCGACACCTTCGAGCGGGACCTGGGTGCGCGCTTGGGCATCAGCGGCTTCACCACCGCCGGTACCAACAGCCTGATCGCAGTGTCCGGCACCAACGCCGGCACCGACTCGATGGTCAGTTCGGCCTATCCGGCGGGCGCCGCGCCCACGGGACAGGTGTCTTTCCCGACGCTGGACAACCGCTACCAGGTCAACCTGCCGGCCGCGAATGTCAACGGCAGCTTCGGCATCTCCGCGCTCCTCGGCCACCACCTGCTGGATCTGGAACTGTCTGCCGCGCAAAACGAAGGCAAGAGCCAGACCATTTCCGCGCCGCGCGTCATCACGGCCAATCAGAAGCAAGCGACCATCTTGCAGGGTACGGAAATTCCCTATCAGGAGTCCGCATCCAGCGGCGCCACCACCACGCAGTTCAAAAACGCGGTTCTGTCGCTCAAGGTGACCCCGCTGATCACGCCGGATAACCGGGTCGTGCTGGACCTCGACGTTTCCGACGATACGGTCGGGGCCCAGGTCACCAGCGCCACGGGCGGCAGCGTCCCCTCGATCGACACGCGTGAGATCATTACGCAGGTGCTGGTCAACGACGGGCAGACCGTGGTGCTCGGCGGCATTCTTGAAACCACCAAGACCAAGTCGGCCAACAAGGTGCCGTTCTTCGCGGATATCCCGATACTCGGCAACCTGTTCAAGAGCACGACGGACATCAACAACAAGACGGAGCTGTTGATCTTCATCACGCCGAAGATCCTGCGTGAGGGATCGAATCTCTATTAGCCCGTCGGGCGAAAGGCCTGGGTTCGACCTGGCCAGGACGCATGAAAAACCGCCTTCGGGCGGTTTTTCTTTAAGATAGCCCGATGTTGGGCAAGCCAAGCATTTTTCTGGTCGGGCCGATGGGCTCTGGCAAGACCGCGGTGGGCCGGCACTTGGCCCGCCTGTTCCGCTATGGCTTTTACGACAGCGATGCAGACATCGAGGCCAGGACGGGCGTGGACATTCAATTCATCTTCGAAAAGGAGGGTGAACCCGGCTTCCGGGCCCGGGAAAGGGAGTCCATCGAACGCCTGACCGGGCTCGAATCCATCGTATTGGCGACCGGCGGCGGCGCCGTAATCGATCCCGACAATCGGCGCGTACTTGCGCAGCGCGGGGTCGTGGTCTACCTCGCGACTTCGGTCGAGCAGCAGTTGGAGCGCACGCGCCATGCCCGGCACCGCCCCCTCCTCAATGACACCGATCCGGAAAGGAAGCTGATCGAACTGATGCAGCTGCGCGCCAGCTTGTATGCCGAAATAGCCGATTTCACCGTGTCGACGAACGGGCGGCGCGTACAGCTCGTTGCCGAGGAAATTCACCACGAGATGCGCCGCACGCGCGCACAGAAGCCTTGAGACCGCCTTTGTTCGTATAATCAGCGCCGTGCAAACGCTTCACGTAGATGTCGGGCATTCGCGCTATCCCATCACCATCGGATCCGGGCTGCTGTCCAATCAAAATTGGCTGAAGGCGCAGATCCCCGCCGGCGATTTGATGATCGTCACCAACACCACGGTCGCCAGGCTGTTTCTTGCAGGATTGATCGCCAATCTTCCGGATCGCCACATCGGCAAATGCATCTTGCCGGACGGCGAACAGCACAAAACGCTGCAAACCGTCGGCTGGGTGCTCGATGCCTTGATAGGCGACAAGCTGAATCGCGATGCCATCGTGGTGGCGCTCGGCGGCGGCGTCATCGGCGATATCGCGGGTTTCACCGCAGCCTGCTACCAGCGCGGAGTGCGCTACGTGCAGATTCCCACCACGCTGCTGGCGCAGGTCGATTCGTCCGTGGGCGGCAAAACCGGCGTGAATCACAGCGGCGGCAAGAATCTGATCGGCGCCTTCTATCAGCCGCTGGCCGTGATCGCCGATACCGACTCGCTGGCGACGCTGCCGGATCGCGAATTTGCCGCGGGACTCGCGGAGGTCATCAAGTACGGCTGCATCTGGGACCCTCTGCTGTTCGACTGGCTGGATGTCAACATGCGCGCGCTCAAGGCCCGCGAAACCGGCGCCCTGACCTACGCCATCGCCCGCTCCTGCGAGATCAAGGCGACCGTGGTTGCCAAGGACGAACGCGAACAGAACCTGCGGGCCATCTTGAACTTCGGACATACTTTCGGTCATGCCATCGAAGCGGCTACCGCCTACCAAACCTTCCTGCACGGCGAAGCGGTCGGCATGGGTATGTTGATGGCCGCACATCTATCGCGGCGGCTGGGGCTGATCGACGCGGCGTTGCCGGAGCGCATTCACGCCATATTGACGCGCGCCGGCCTGCCCACCGAGGCGCCGCGTATCGGCGCGGCACGCGCCCTGGAATTGATGCGCATGGACAAGAAGGTGCTCGGCGGCACGTTGCGCCTGGTGCTGCTGGAGAAGCTCGGCAAAGCCATCGTCACCGGCAACTATCCGAGCGCTGCGCTCGAAGCGACTCTGGCGGAGTTTTTCAACTGATGGCGGAGTATTGCAATTGAGTGCGCTCGCGGCCTATGCGGCCGAAGGTGAGCATTCGCGCGGCAGGCGCTATGCTGAACCGAAACCGGCGTATCGTTCGGAATATCAACGCGACCGCGACCGCATCGTGCATTCCACCGCCTTCCGCCGCCTGGTCTACAAGACGCAGGTGTTCGTCAATCACGAAGGCGACCTGTACAGAACCCGGCTGACGCATTCCCTCGAGGTCGCACAGATCGCTCGCACCATTGCGCACACCTTGAGCTTGAACGAGGATCTGTCCGAGGCCATCTGCCTGGCGCATGATCTCGGCCATACGCCGTTCGGCCACGCCGGCCAGGACGCGCTGAACGAATGTATGATGGATTTCGGGGGATTCGAGCATAACCTGCAGTCCCTGCGCGTGGTCGATGTGCTCGAGGAGCTCTATGCGGACTTCGACGGATTGAACCTGACATTCGAGTGCCGCGAAGGAATTCTCAAGCATTGCTCGTACAACAATGCTCTGCTGCTTGGCGATGTGGGCGAACGCTTCATCAATCGCCAGCAGCCCGGCTTGGAGGCGCAGCTCGCCAATTTCGCCGACGAGATCGCCTACAACAATCACGATGTGGAGGATGGCATTCGCGCCGGACTCATCACGGTGGACCAGCTGCTCGGCGTGCCGCTGTTCAGCGGCTTTCACTCCGAGGTGCTGGCGCGGTATCCGGCGCTTGCCGGGCGCCGTCTGGTCTATGAGATCCTGCGCCGCATGATCAATCACCTCGTGACCGACTTGATCGATGCCTCGAGGGCCCGCCTGCAAGCATCCGGCGTCGGTTCCATCGCGGAGGTGCGCGCCAATCCCGGGCCGCTGATAGGATTCAGCGAGGCGACGCGCGATTCCAATCAAGCGCTCAAATCGTTCTTGCGCGAATCGCTCTACAAACACTACAAGGTGCGCCGCATGACCGCGAAGGCGCGCCGCATCGTGCGCGAATTGTTCGATGCGTTTTTCAATGACCCGACCTTGATGCCCGACGAGCACAAAGCGACGGGCAGCCGCCTGGAGTCGCAGCGCGGCCCGGCAGGACGGGCCCGCGCCGTGGCGGACTACATCGCCGGCATGACGGATCGCTATGCCATTCTCGAACATTCGCGGCTGTTCGAGCCCAGCGAGCGCACTTGAACGAACCGCTGCAGAATGACCTGTTGCTGCGCGCATTGCTGCGCGAGCCGACGCCGCGCCGGCCGATATGGCTGATGCGACAGGCCGGCCGCTACCTGCCCGAATATCGCGCGTTGCGCGCGCGCGCCGGCGGATTTCTGCAGATGTGCACCAATCCTGCCATCGCCTGCGAAATCACCCTGCAGCCCGTCGATCGCTACCCGCTGGATGCAGCGATACTGTTTTCGGATATTTTGACCATACCGCACGCCATGAATCTCGGGCTGGAATTCGAGGCCGGCGAAGGCCCGCGGTTCGCGCGGCCGGTGCGCGGCCCCGCGGACATCGATAAGTTGGGCGTTCCCGACCCGGGCACGGATCTCAAATACGTCGTCGACGCCGTGGCGCTGGTTCGCAGCGAACTGCATGGCCGGGTGCCGCTCATCGGATTCGCCGGCAGTCCTTGGACGGTCGCGACCTACATGGTGGAGGGCGGGGGCAGCAAGACGTTCGGTCAGATCAAGCGCATGATGTATCAGGCGCCGCTCGAGCTGCACCGTTTGCTGGCGATTCTGGCCAAGGCAACCATCTTGTACTTGAATGCGCAGATTGCGGCCGGCGCGCAAGCCGTGATGCTCTTCGATACCTGGGGAGGCGTGTTGACGCCGGCCCAGTATCAGGACTTTTCGCTGCGCTACATGGCCGAGGTCATCGATGCGTTGACGCGTCACGCGCAAGGACGGCGCGTGCCGAACATCGTATTCACCAAGGGCGGCGGCGCATGGCTGGCGAAGATCGCGCGTATCGGCTGCGACGCCGTCGGCGTCGACTGGAATACCGACTTGAGCGTTGCGCGCCAAGCCGTGGAGGGGCGCGTCGCCCTGCAGGGCAACCTCGACCCCGCCGCGTTGCTCGCGCCGCCCGACCAACTGCGCGCTGAAACGCTGCGAGTGCTGCGAAGCTTCGGCGCCGGCGCGGGCCACGTGTTCAATCTCGGTCATGGCATCACGCCCGAGGTCGACCCGGAGCGCGTCGCAGTGCTGGTGAAAACCGTGCAGGACTACGAGCCGGGCTGAAGCGCCCTGAATTTAGCGCATCAGCCCGGTTTTGCAGCTGCCGCGCCCGCGCCGCCTGCGGCCGCGTTTCGAAGCTCGTCGCGCAGCGCGCGGCGCAGGATCTTGCCGACGTTGGTCTTGGGCAACTCGCTGCGGAAGTAAACATGCCGCGGCACTTTGTAGCCGGTGAGCGACTTGCGGCAATGCGCGATGAGCTGCTCTGCGGTGAGATTCGGGTCCTTCTTGACCACGAACAACGCGACCACTTCGCCGGAATTCTCATCGGGCTGCGCCACTGCCGCGACCTCCAATACGCCGGGATGCTCGGCGGCCACGCCTTCGACCTCGTTCGGGTACACGTTGAAGCCGGACACGAGAATCATGTCCTTCTTGCGATCCTCGATGAAAACGTAACCCTTCTCGTCCATCCTGCCGATATCGCCCGTGCGCAGCCAATCGCCGAACATCACCTTCTCGGTCTCGTCGGGGCGATTCCAGTAGCCGCGCATCACCTGGGGGCCGAACACGCAGATTTCGCCGACGCCGTTCACGGGCACCTCTTTGCCGTTGTCGTCGCGGATGGATACGTCGGTCGAGGACACCGGTAGCCCCACCGAACCGTTGAATTCCATGCCGATGGGATTCGCGGTAACCAACGGCGAAGTCTCGGTCAATCCCCAGCCCTGCGTCAGACTGTTGCCCGTGACCTTGCGCCAACGCTCCGCCACGACCGACTGCACGGCCATGCCTCCGGCCAAGGTGGCGCGCAGTGTGCTGAAGTCGATGCTTTCGAATCCGGGCGTGTGCAGCAGTCCGTTGAACAGCGTGTTGACGCCGCTGATGAAATTGAATTTGTGCTTCTTCAATTCTTTGACGAACGCGGGAAAGTCGCGCGGATTGGTGATCAAGACATTGAGCGCGCCGAGCGGCAGAAAGCACAGGCAATTAGCGGTGAGCGCGAATATATGGTAGAGCGGCAACGGCGTGACGACGACGCGCGGACCGCCGGCCTGCAGGGCAGGCTCGATCCACGCGAGGGCTTGCAGGAGATTGGCCACCATGTTGCGGTGGGTGAGCATGGCGGCCTTGGCCACCCCGGTCGTACCCCCGGTATACTGCAGGAAGGCGATGTCATCGTGCCGCAGTTCGACGGGCTCCAGCTTGAGCCCCAATCCGACGCCGATGGCGCTCTTGAAGGATTGCGCACCCGGCATTTTCCATGCCGGCACCTGCTTGCGCAGGCGCAACACCAGATTCACGATGAAGCCCTTCGGTACACCGAGCAGATCGCCGACGCCGGTTACCAGCACGTTCTTCAATTCCGTGCGCGGCAATACTTCCTGAAGCACATGCGCGAAGTTCTCGACGATGACGATGGCCTTTGCGCCCGAATCCTTCAGTTGATGCTCCAGTTCGCGCGGCGTGTACAGAGGATTGGTATTGACCGCCACCATGCCGGCGCGCAGTACGCCGAACAGGGCGATCGGATACTGCAGTATGTTGGGCATCATGAGTGCAACACGATCGCCGCGCACCAGTCCCGATTTATGCTGCAGCCAGGCCGCGAATGCGCGGCTGAGTTCGTCGAGTTGCGCATAGGTCAAGGTCGCGCCCATGTTGGTGAACGCCGGCATGCGCCGGTAGGTCGCCATGGCCTCCTCGATCAACACCTTGAGCGACGCAACCCGGTCCGGGTCGATGTCGGCCGGCACGCCAGCCGGGTATTGCAACAGCCAATTTCGGTCCACGCGCTTAAGTTTCCTCGAGTCAAGGTCGGCGGGTATAGCATAAACTACGGCAATGAGTTCTTCGCCGGTGACGACATGACGATGGTTCGGCCGCTGCTGTGCCTCGCTGGCTTCGCCGCGCTCTCGGGTTGCGTGCTCGGGTACGGGCCATGCCTGTTCTTGCAGCCGGTCAAACACGACTTTTCGGGAATAGTGCATTTTCACGATTACCCGGCGCCGGACGGCATCGACAATGTGGCCATTTTGGCGCTCGACACGACTGCCTATATATACGCACCGGCGCAAAGCAGCCGCTGCTTGCCGGCAAACGACGTGCAAATGGTCGGATTGGCCGAGTTTCCCAGGGATATCGGCGAGAATTCGCACGTCGCCGTGCACGGCTCGATGTTCGAAGCCACCACGTCGCGCCAACACACTGCTTTTTTGCTCAATGTGACCAGCATCCTGCCGTTCGACGCGCGCGAACGATTGGCATCGCCCCCGGCGGCGCCCGCTCCCGCGAACTAGCCGGCTTGAGCCGCGGCGGCCTGCGGCGCGGCTATTTTTTGAGCATTGGCTGCAATACCGGCCACACGTTGTCGAGCAAGACGGGCTGGCCTTCGACGTTCGGGTGAATATCGTCGCCCTGCATCAGCTCGGGCTGCAGCGCGATATGGTCCATGAGAAACGGCACCAGCGGCACATTGTCGGCGCGCGCGAGGTCGCCATAGACCGCCGCGAATTGCGCGGTGTATTGCGGACCGTAATTGGGCGGTATGCGCATGCCCAACACCAATACTTTCGCGCCCGCGTGAGCCGATAGCTCGATCATCTGCGCGAAGTTGTCGCGCATCTGCGGCACGGGAAGCGCGCGCAATCCGTCGTTGCCCCCCAATTCCAATATGACGATTTTGGGATGATGCAGCTCGAGCGCCCGCGGCAGGCGAGCGAGGCCGCCGGCCGTGGTTTCGCCGCTCACACTGGCGTTGACGACCTGGTACCCGTAACCTTCGGTCTTGAGCCTCGTCTTGAGCAATTCCACCCAGCCCAGCTCTACGCGCGCCAGCCCGTAGCCGGCGCTGATGCTATCGCCGAATACGAGTATCACCGGGGCTTCGGCTTGGGCCGAAACACCCGCCAACAGCAACGTCACCAGGAAAAACAGCCGTTTCACGCTCGACTCCTACATGCAAGATCAAATCGTTCTCGAAGCCCGGAGTGTCTCCAAAACCGTCGCCAGCCCGGAAGGGCCTCTGACCATTCTCGCCGATGTCAGCACCAGCGTGCGAGCCGGCGAGACCCTGGCAATCGTCGGCGCGTCCGGCGCCGGCAAGTCGACGCTGCTCGCGCTTCTGGCCGGCCTCGATTCGCCCAGCACCGGGCGCGTGTTGATCGCCGGCGTCGACTTGACCGAACTCGACGAGGATGGGCGCGCCGCATTGCGCGGCCGCCACGTCGGATTCGTGTTTCAGTCGTTCCACCTCATTCCGTCATTGACGGCGATCGAAAACGTCATGCTGCCGCTGGAACTCGCAGGCAAACGCGATGCGCGGCAGCTGGCGGCGGCCGCAATGGATCAAGTGGGGCTGTCGCCGCGGGTCGCCCACTACCCGAAACAATTGTCGGGCGGCGAGCAGCAGCGGGTCGCCATTGCGCGCGCGTTCGTCACGCATCCGGCGGTGCTGTTCGCGGACGAGCCGACGGGCAATCTGGACACGGCCACCGGCCTACGCATCACGGATCTCTTGTTCGATCTCAATCGCAGCATCGGCAGCACCTTGATTCTGGTCACGCACGATCGCACCTTGGCGCGGCGCTGCGGGCGGATACTGGAACTCGATGCCGGACACGCGGTGAGCTGATGCCGATCTTGAGATTCGCCGTGCGAAATCTTTGGCGCGACGTCAAGTCGGGCGAGTTGTCGGTATTGGTGCTGGCGCTCACCGTGGCGGTCCTGTCGCTGACAGCCGTGGGTTTCTTCACGAGCAGAATTTCGCAGGCGGTGAGCGCGCAAGCGGCGGAAGTCCTGGCGGCCGATTTGCGGCTCGAGGGTTCCGCGCCGATACCGCAGCGCTATCTCGACGTCGCGCGCGCGCGCGGCTTGCAGACCGCCAGGATACTTTCCTTTCCGACGGCGATCTTCAACGGCGATCTAAGTCAGCTTGCTGCGTTCAACGCGGTTTCGAGCAACTATCCGCTGCGCGGCCGCGTGCGCATCGCGGACGTGCCTTTTGGCCCCGCACGGGACACGGACAAAATTCCCGGCCGCGGCGAAGTATGGCTGGACGCGCGCATCATGGCGCAGCTGCAGATCCAGCTCGGCACCTCGTTGCGCATCGGCGCCGGCACCTTTCGCGTCACGCAAGTCCTCGACTACCGCCCCGACCAGGGCGGCGGATTCGTAAATCTGGCTCCTGCCGCGCTGATCGATTACGACGAAGTGGGCTCGACTCAGCTGATTCAACCCGGCAGCCGCGTCAACTACTACGCGCTTTTCGCCGGCGCAAGCGACACCGTGGCCGAGTTTCGGCGATTCCTCGAGGCGAACAAGCAGCCGGGAGAGCGCATCCAAGACGTTCGGGATTCGAGCCGCCAATTGAGCTCGGCCATCGAGCGCGCCATTCGATTCTTGAATCTTGCCAGCCTTTCTTCGGTGCTGTTGGGCGCGGTTGCCGTCGTCATGGGCGCGCGACGCTATGCAATTCGCCACATTGACACGGTCGCATTGATGAAATGCATGGGCGCCGCGCAAGCGTTCGTGTTGTCGATCTCGTTGATCGAACTGACGCTGCTGGCGTTGTTCGCGGTGCTGCTGGGCGCCTTGCTCGGCTATCTGGCGCAATGGGGCATTGCATGGCTGCTGCGGGATTTGATACGCACGGTTTTGCCGCCGGCCTCGCTCGCCCCGCTGCCGATAGCGCTGGTCACCGTGCTCGCCATGCTGCTCGGATTCGCGCTGCCGCCGCTGCTGCAGCTGAAGAACACGCCGCCGGCCAGGGTGCTGCGCAAGACGGTGAGCGCACCGCCGCTGCGCTACGGCGTCACGTACCTGCTGGCGCTGGCCGCGCTCCTGGCGATTCTCTGGAGCTTGGTGCACGACACGGAACTGGTCCTGAGCGTATTGGCCGGCGTACTCGGCGTCGGCTTGGCGCTGACCCTGGCGGGCTTTGCCTTGGTACGCATCACCGGACGCCTGCGCGGCGGCGTCGGCGTGGCATGGCGTTATGGACTTGCCAATGTATCGCGCCGCGGCGCGGGCAGCGTGGTGCAGATCGTTGCCTTCGGACTGGGGCTGATGGTGCTGCTGTTGCTCGCTGTGGTGCGCGGCGATCTGCTCAACGACTGGCGCCGCAGCTTGCCGGCCGACGTACCCAACAATTTTCTCATCAACATACGTCCCGATGAGCGCAATTCGCTGCTGGTATTTCTCCAGTCCCATCAGTTCGGTTCGCCCGCCATGTATCCGATGGTGCGGGCGCGCATGACTGCAATCAACGGGGAGAACGGAGCGGCCTTGAGAGCACGCGGCGAAGCGGCGCGCGGCTATATCGACCGGGAACAGAATCTGACCTGGTCCGAGAAATTGATGCCCGACAACCAACTCACCGCCGGCCGGTGGTGGACGGCAGCGGACGTCGGCAAGCCCTTGGTGTCGATCTCGTCCGAATACGCGGATGCTCTGCATCTCAAGGTCGGCGACAAGCTCGCATTCGATATCGCCGGCGAAAAACTGGAAGTCGCGGTCGCCAGCATCAGGAAAATACGCTGGGATAGCTTTCGGCCGAATTTCTTTCTGGTGTTCCCACCGGGCCTCTTGGACGGTGCCGCGGGCACTTATATGACCGCCATCTATCTGACGTCGCAGCAGCGGCCGGCCCTGGGGGATCTGGTGCGCCAATTCCCCACGGTGTCGGTTTTCGATGTGGACGCCATTCTCAAGCAAATACGCGGCATCATGGATCGCGCCACCCTGGCCGTGCAGTACGTGTTTCTGTTCACCCTGGCTGCGGGAGTGGTGGTGCTGTTGGCGGCGGTCCAATCGACGCGCGACGAGCGCCGCTACGAGAGTGCGATGCTGCGCACGCTGGGTGCGTCCCGTGGAATGGTCCTGCAAGGCGTGGCGGCGGAATTCTCGGCGCTCGGCTTTCTGTCCGGAACCTTGGCGGCGTTCGGCGCGACCGGCATCGGCTGGATTTTGGCGCACCGGCTGTTCTCGCTCGAGTACAGCGTCGATCCGGAAGTGTTCGTCGCGGGCTTGGTGTGCGGAACGATATTGGTCGGCCTCAGCGGCACGCTCGCGACGCGCAGCGTCGTGAACACGCCGCCCATCGTCACGTTGCGCGACCCTTGAGCCTGAGAAGAATGAGGCTCCGTCACTTCACCTCGAGCAGCATCCAACCCAACGGGTAGGGGCCGCCGCCGAACGGCACGCCCTCGATGCGGACGGTATATATGCCGGCCGAGAGTCCCGTTGAATTCAGCGTGAGGCGCAACTGATTGTTGGAATCCTTGAGCAAATTGTTGAGGATCAGGGCGCGGCCCTGATCCTTCTTGTCGACGATCATGCGAAAGGTCATGAGCTTCTTCGCCATGGCCGCGGCATTCGTCTGCGGCCCGGTGCTGCCCGGCTGCGTATAGCCTAAGTCGATATGCACGTCCAGCAACTGCGGCTTGGCGCGGCTGAGGACGATGCGCGCCTGGCTCAAGTCTGGGGCGCGATCCGGCGTAATGGTCACGCTGGTTTCGCTGGCCGGCTGCACCAAGGGACCTTGATTCGATACGGTGCGCGCTTCTTCGAGGCGATTTTGCAGGATGAAGTACTTGCCGAACAGCACCCAAAATGCCGCCAGACTCAATAGCGTCGCCACACTAAGTCCGATCAATAAATACACCGACTTCCACCATGGCGGCTGCGGTTCGGTCAGATCCACGGGCTTGCCGCAGGCCTCCAGCAATTTAAGGCTGGACTGCGCGCGTTCGGACAGCTTCAGTTCATTCAAGTAATCGGGATTATTGCGGCACCAGGCTTCGAGGTCGCGAGCGCCTTTGAGCGGCAGCTTGCCGTCGAGATAGCGCTCGAGAAGCTGGTGATCCTCGATGAATTTGCGGTCGAAGCGCGGCGCGATTGGCGTGTTCGCGGCCGTGCTTGCGGATGGGACGGAGCGGGCATTCATGACGGGCTTTCCTTTCGACCGCAGTTTGCCGCGTCCGACGCGGGCAATATGTGAAATGATCGGCATAAGCCAGCGTCCGATCGCAGCATTGAGACCGGCGTCACGAATCCGGCGCGCATGGGCGTCAGCGCTCGGCATGCTTCAGCGGCTCGAAATGCTTCAGCGGCTCGAAATGCTTCAGCGGCTCGAAATGGCCTCATGGATGAGGTCGCACACGGCACCGACCGCGGCCGCCCGCGTGCTCGACTTGCGCCATACGGCGCCCACGGTGCGCGAGGGACTCGGCTTGGCGAATTGACGGATCGTGATGCCGCGCTGCGAACCGAACGGCGCTTCCACGGCCATTTCCGGCAGCAGCGTGATGCCGAGTCCGGCAATCACCATCTGCCGCAACGTTTCGAGACTGGTCGCGCGGAAGTCTTCGGCCTCGCGCACATCGATGCGGCTGCAGACTTCGAGCGCTTGGTCGCGCAGACAGTGCCCATCCTCCAGCAGCAGCAGCGTGTGGCCTTTGAGATCCGCCACCTTGATGCTCGACTTCGCAGCCAACGGGTGGCCGTTGGGCAGCGCCACGGTGAACGCTTCCTCGTAGAGCGCACGCGACTCCATGCCATCCTGCGCCGCGGGCAGCGCCAGGATGCCCAGATCGATTTCTCCGTCGCGCAACCGCTTCAACAGCGGTTCCGTTTGATATTCATAGAGCATCAACCCCAGGTGAGGCAGCGTCTTGCGGATCTTCAGCATGACGCGGGGCAACAAATAGGGTCCGACGGTGGGTATCAGGCCCACCTTCAGCTTGCCGGCGAATGGATCCGTGTTGCTGCGCGCCAGGGCGATGATTTCATCGCCTTCATCCAGCATGCGGCGCGCCCGTACCACCACTTGCTTGCCGACCTCGGTGAGCTGTACGTTCTTGGGCTGCCGCTCCACCAATTTGACGCCCAGGTATTCCTCCAGCTTTTTCAGCTGGGCGGACAAGGTAGGCTGGCTGACGAAGGTGCGCTCGGCGGCCTTGCCGAAATGGCCGGTGTCGGCCAGGGCCACCAGATATTTCAAGTCTTTGAGGTTCATGGATTTTCACTCATAGAGGTAGTCTATCAATATGATCATTACAATCAATGTCAATAATTGACCCGGCGCTGCTATGATGGCCGCTAGTTTCCACACCTGCTCGAGGAGCCTTTCATGTCATTGATCAATACCGAAGTTAAACCTTTCAAGGCGACCGCCTATCACAACGGCAAGTTCGTGCCGGTCACGAACGAGAGCTTCAAGGGAAAGTGGTCGGTCGTCGTCTTCTATCCGGCAGACTTCACCTTCGTTTGCCCGACCGAACTCGGCGATCTGGCCGACAACTACGCGGAATTCAAGAAACTCGGTGTCGAGGTTTACGGCGTATCCACGGACACGCATTTCGCACACAAGGCCTGGCACGACACGTCGGACACGATCAAGAAGGTGCAGTATCCGCTGGTAGGCGATCCGACCGCGGCGCTGGCACGAAATTTCGAGGTACTGATCGAGGAAGAAGGCCTGGCGTATCGCGGCACATTCGTCATCGATCCGGCCGGCAAGATCAAGATCATCGAGATCCATGACAACGGCATCGGCCGCGACGCGAAGGAGTTGCTGCGCAAGGTCAGGGCCGCGCAATACGTGGCCGCTCATCCGGGCGAAGTGTGCCCGGCCAAGTGGACGCCCGGCGAGAAGACCCTGTCGCCCTCGTTGGATCTGGTCGGCAAGATCTGAGGTTGATTTCCAAGACGAACATCTAGGACGAATATTCAAGACGAATAGGTGCGCACGCCCCTCGCGGAGAAGGGGCGTGTGCGCCGAAGAATTCAAGGTGCATGCCATGCTCGACAGCAACATGAAAACGCAACTCAAGGGCTATCTGGAGCGGATTTCGCAACCGGTGGAAATCATTGCCTCGGTCGACGACGGCGAGAAGTCGAAGGAAATGCTCGAATTGCTGAACGACCTCGAGTCGCTGTCGGACCTGGTGAAAGTCGTCGGGCGCGATCCTGAGCAGTTGCTGCCGTCGTTCGCGTTGCGGCGGCCGGGTGCGGAGCCGCAAATGCGTTTCGCCGGCGTGCCCATGGGACATGAGTTTACCTCGCTGGTATTGGCGCTGCTGCAGACCGGCGGCTATCCGCCCAAGATAGACCAAGCCGTCGTCGACCAGATCAAGAGTCTGGACGGCGAATTCAATTTCGAGACATTCGTTTCGCTGACTTGTCAGAGCTGTCCCGACGTGGTCCAGGCGCTGAACGCCATGGCGGCGCTCAATCCGAAGATTCGCCACACCATGATCGACGGCGCGGTTTTTCAGGGCGAGGTGGAGCGGCGCCAGGTTATGGGCGTGCCCGCCGTGTTCTTGAACGGCGCACCCTTCGGTCAGGGACGCATGGAATTGCCGGAGATCATCGGCAAACTCGATTCGGGCACGGCGCAACGCGAAGCTGCCAAGATCGATGCCAAGGCGCCGTTCGACGTGCTGGTCGTGGGCGGCGGTCCTGCGGGTGCGGCGGCGGCGATCTATGCGGCGCGCAAGGGCATACGCACCGGCATTGCCGCCGAGCGTTTGGGCGGCCAGCTGCTCGATACCGTCGGCATCGAGAATTTCATATCGGTCAAGGAGACGCATGGCCATAAGCTGGCCACCGGTTTGGAACAGCACGTCACGACCTACGATGTGGATGTGATGAACCTGCAGCGCGCCGAAGCGCTGGTGCCGGGCGACATGATCGAGGTTAAATTGGCGGGCGGGGCATCGCTGAAGGCGCGCTCCGTGGTGCTCGCCACGGGTGCGCGCTGGCGTGAAATCAACGTGCCGGGCGAACGGGAATACCGCAACCGCGGGGTCGCCTATTGCCCGCACTGCGACGGACCCTTGTTCAAAGGCAAGCGCGTTGCCGTGATCGGCGGCGGCAACTCCGGCGTGGAAGCCGCGATCGATCTTGCGGGGCTCGTCAGCCACGTCACGCTGATCGAGTTCGATCCATCGCTGCGTGCGGACGCCGTCCTGGTGCGGAAATTAATGAGCCTTTCCAACGTCACCGTAATCACGCATGCTCAGACCACCGAAGTGGTGGGTGACGGACAACGCGTGATCGGCATCAAGTACAAAGAGCGCAGCAGCGGCGAATTGCGCGAGCTGGAACTGGCGGGCGTGTTCGTGCAGATCGGTTTGATACCGAATACCGACTGGCTGAAGGGCACCGTGAAACTCTCGCCGCGTGGAGAAATCGAGGTGGATGCGCGCGGCCAGACTTCCGTTCCCGGCGTTTTCGCCGCCGGCGATTGCACCGTCGTGCCCTACAAGCAGATCGTCATCGCGATGGGCGAGGGCGCCAAGGCTTCCTTGAGCGCATTCGACCATCTGATCCGTTCGCCGCTATCCGCGGCCGCTTGATGCATGCCCGGCAGCGCTCACCCCACCAGACTCTCCTCGGGCGTGGTGGTGGTGAACGTGGCGCGCCCGAACGTGCACTTTCTACTGCTGCGTGCCTATAAAAATTGGGACTTTCCCAAGGGCTTGGTGGAGCCGGGAGAGCAGCCGATCGACGCGGCCCTGCGCGAAGTGCGCGAGGAAACCACGTTGGACAATCTGTCCTTCGACTGGGGCATGGATTTCCTCGAGACGGGTCCTTACAACAAGGGCAAGATTTCCCGCTACTATCTCGCGCGCAGCAGCAACACGGCGGTGCGGCTTCCCGTCAATCCTGATCTAGGCGTGCCGGAACACCACGAAGCGCGCTGGCTGCAATTCGACCAGGCGCTCAAGTTGGTGACGCCGCGGCTGCTGCCGGTGCTGCACTGGGCGCGCAGCATCATTCACTTCTAGAGACTGATCGTACCCCTGCCGATTTCCAGCACATCGCCGCCGACGCGGATCTCTCGTCGCTCATTGACCTGCAGGAACAAATGCGAAGGGCGCCCGGCCTGCTCGCCTTGCGCGATCTGCAATTCCACCGGCAGCCGGCGCTGCATGGCAAGCCACCAGCCGCCGAAATTGGCAGTGGCCGAGCCGGTCGCCGGATCCTCGAGCACGGCTGTGCCTTGCGGAAAGAAGAACCGCGCCAGCGCACGGGCGGCGCCATCGAAGGCAAAAACGTAGGCCATGCTCTGGCCATCTTCGCTGCGGATGCCATTGAGCAGCTGCGAATCCGGCACCGTGCGCCGCACCGCATCAGTGGATGTCAGCGGCACCACCAGCTGCTCCTTTCCCGCTTTCACCCACAGCGGCCGCTCGCCGATATCGCGCGCTTCGAGTCCCAGCGCGGCGGCCAATGTGCTTCGGGATCCATCGAGTTCGCGCCAACTTGGGCTCAAAGCGGTCAGGGTCCAACGATCGCCGGCGGCGCGCACCGGTATCATCCCAGCCTGCATTTCCAATTCGAGGGAGTCGCCGCCGAGCTTGAGGGCACGGCACACGTGCGCGCTGCCGAGCGTCGGGTGGCCGGCGAACGGCATTTCATAGGTCGGTGTGAATATCCGAACCCGCGCCGCGCCGCGCGTGGATGGAAGAAGAAAGGTGGTTTCCGAAAGATTGAACTGGCGTGCCAGTCCTTGCATCGTCTCGGTGCTGAACGCTTCAGCGTTCTCGAACACGCACAGAGGATTGCCGCTGAGCGCACCCTGATCTTGGGTGAACACATTGACGATGCGGAACGGGTGGGTGGCCATGCAGCGCCATTATCCCACCCGCCCGCAAAGTCCTGCACTCGCGGCCCGCATCGAACTTACGGCCGAACGACTACGACCGGCGCGGGGGCAACCACGGCCACGCGCGGGCCGCCGTACCAATAACCGCGATGATACCCGTAGGGCGCGACCACGCAGCCGCTCATTGCAAATAACCCTATCGGAATCAATAACTTGAATAAAGTCTTCATACATCCTCCAGATTTGTGGCTCTCGAGGAAGACAACGCGGGGCGCCTCCATAAGGATGACAGCATGAAAAAGAGTTAAGGTCTGGCCGGTCCGCCAGACCCCCCGCAGCATTAAGGTTTGTTCATGCTCATGCGAGGGTGTGAAACACCTTCTGCACATCGTCGTCCTGCTCGAGTTTATCGATCAGGGCCAGCACCTCGGCCGCGTGGGCCTCGGGCAGCTCGATCGGCACCGAGCAGATGTATTCATGTTCGGCCGACAGAGGCGCGATATGGCGGCGTTCCAGGGCCTCTTGCAGCTTGCCGAAATCGTTGAAGGCGCAGCGGATCACCAGCTGCGGTTCGCCCTTTTCTCCCGTGCTCTCGCCCATCTCCTCGAGCCCGTAATCGATGAGGTCGAGCTCGAGTTCATCCTGATCCTTGACCATGCTGGGATCCAGGCGAAACACGCCCATTTTCTTGAACAAAAAACTCACGCTGCCGGTATTGCCCAGATTGCCGGCGCCCTTGAGAAAGATATTGCGCAAACTGCCGACCGTGCGCGTCGGGTTGTCGGTGGCGGTTTCGACCAGCAGCGCGACGCCATGCGGGGCGTATCCCTCATATAGAATCTCTTGGTAGTTCGCCGCCTCCTTGCCCGATGCGCGGCGAATCGCAGCGTCGGTCTTGTCCTTCGGCATGTTGACCGCACGGGCGTTCTGCAGCACCCGGCGCAGCGTCGGATTGGCGGCAGGGTCGGGGCCGCCCGCATGTACGGCCATGGCGATGTCTTTTGCCACGCGCGTGAATTGCTTGGCCATGCGGTTCCAACGAGCGAACATCGCGTGCTTTCTGACTTCGAATATGCGTCCCATGATTTCCCCTCTTTCAGGACGCGCATGGTAGCAATACGCCGTCAAACCGCTAGACTGGCCGCACTTTTCCCGGATCGTTCCCTATGAATGCAGTTCCCTCGGACTTGACTGAATCCGCGACATTTCGCGGCCTTGCGCTTTCCGAGGAGGTCTTGAGCGCGCTCGCGGATGTCGGTTACGAGGCGCCGACGCCGATCCAAGCGCAGACCATCCCGGTGCTGCTGTCCGGGGTCGACATGCTCGGGCAGGCGCAAACCGGCACGGGCAAGACCGCCGCGTTCGCGCTTCCGGCCCTGTCCCGAATCGATCTCAGCCGCCACGAACCGCAGGTGCTGGTGCTGGTTCCGACCCGCGAACTGGCCTTGCAGGTTGCCGAGGCCTTCGTGCGGTATGCGGTGCATTTGAAAGGCTTTCATGTGCTGCCGATCTACGGTGGTCAAAGCTATCAGCCGCAGCTCAACGCATTGCGGCGCGGCGTGCACGTCGTCGTCGGCACGCCGGGACGCGTCATCGATCATATGAATCGCGGCACTTTGAAGCTCAGCGGGCTGACCATGCTGGTGCTCGATGAGGCCGATGAAATGCTGCGCATGGGTTTCGTCGATGCCGTGGAAACGATTCTCGAGCAGACCCCGCCGCAGCGGCAGGTCGCGCTGTTTTCCGCCACACTGCCGGCGCCGATTCGCCGCATTGCGCAAAAGCATCTGCGCAATGCGGTCGAAGTCACCATAAAGAGCAAGACCAGCACCGCGACCAACATACGTCAGCGCTACTGGATGGTGAGCGGTCTGCACAAGCTGGATGCCCTGACGCGGATCCTGGAAGCCGAAATCTTCGAGGGCATGCTGGTATTCACGCGTACCAAGCAAGCCACGGTCGAACTGGCCGAGAAGCTGGAAGCGCGTGGATTTTCGGCGGCCCCGCTCAACGGCGATATCGCGCAGCGCGATCGCGAGCGCACCGTCAGCCGTCTCAAGGACGGGCAAATCGACATCGTCGTCGCCACGGATGTCGCGGCGCGCGGTCTCGATGTCGAACGCATAAGCCACGTGGTGAACTACGATGTGCCGTATGACACCGAGTCGTATGTGCATCGCATCGGGCGCACCGGCAGGGCGGGCCGCAAGGGTGAAGCCATCCTCTTCATCGCGCCGCGCGAGCGCAACATGCTGCGTGCCATCGAGCGCGCCACCCGCCAGGCCATCGAACCGATGAATTTGCCGAGTGTCGATGCGGTCAATGAGCTGCGCATCACCAAATTCAAGCAACGTATCAGCGACACGCTCGGCAAGGCCGAGGCCAGCATATTCCGGCCCGTACTGGAACAAATGCAGGCAGAGACGGGCCTGCCCCTGATCGACATCGCGGTGGCGCTCGCGAGCATGTCGCAAGGCTCGACGCCGCTGTTGTTGGCGCCGAAGCCGGCGGAATCCGCAAGGGTGCCGGCGCGCGTCGCGGAGGAGCCGCGGGAGTCGTACGCACGTGCGGATTTTGCGGTGCCACCGCGTGGCTTCGCGGAATCCGCGCGCGCATCCCCTTCGAGGCGCGACCGGCCGAGCGCCGCGCACATGGAAACCTACCGGCTGGAAGTCGGGGCTGCGCACGGTATAAAGCCGGGGAACATCGTCGGCGCCATTGCAAACG